>Ga0326512_10000310_pt1 | contig 41494 bp, 42 predicted proteins | sample 1_2617_0518_D_FD_203652 | JGI IMG/M metagenome (GOLD analysis project Ga0326512, IMG submission 203652) | Bovine rumen microbial communities from UC Davis, California, United States - 1_2617_0518 | ecosystem: Host-associated > Mammals > Digestive system > Stomach > Rumen | place: USA... | reverse complement strand
AAAACATTTGTATCTAACTCTTGGTCGAACATATCCCAATCTTCTACCAAGAGTTTTCCATTTTTTGTATATATCTCCAATGTCTTGTCAATGGCTCTGTCAACTGCTGCGAAATAATCGTCAACATCAATATCATCAGCACATGCATACTTTTCACAAATTGCCGCAATATAATACTCTCTGTCAAATTCCATCTTCATTTATACATATCTTATTTGGAGATAGCACCCCAAGTCATAGTTATCAATTAGTTCATAACTCACACCATCAATGGTAAAATCCTCTGTTTGAAGGCAACTCTTATTACCTTTCAGTCGGTTATATAACCCTCTTGAAATTTCAATTTGAGTTAAAGAGATTGGTGACATACCTTCCTCAAGGTTTTGATTGAACTTGAGAGCATCATTGATTGTGTTAATGATATAATCCTCATAATTGTCTCTAATCGTAATCATAGTTTATTTTCGTTTTTAAATGACCTTAAATCAGTCTAATAGTTTTAAAATTAATAATGCAAAAGTAAGTATAATAATTTGGATTACCAAATTTTTACAAAAAAAAAAACATCAGACGAAGGATTACTAGGCATTGCAATGACTTGGATGCCAATTAACTTGGCGTTTCTAGCATTTCCTTCCTCTGACGTTAGACCTTTGTAATGGAGTTGCAACTTACATTAAGTTATGGTTAACCAGATAGGGATTTCTTTTTCTTCCAACCCCTCTAAAGGAAGTCCCCAGTTCAAAAGTCTTAGAGATTAATTGAATATATGATATTTAAAACTTACTTATATTCGTTTTTGAGGTGATTGCCCTTAAAACCTTTAAGCTGTATTTGGTCTCTGCTATCACTATCCCATATGAAGAAATTAGTCCATTTCTTTACTGGCTTACCATTCTCTGAAGCCCAAAATTCATATCTTTTAAATACTTCCATTTATATCCTCCACATTTGTTACGTTTACCTTGACAAGCTTGTGAAATATTGCCACTTGATGTAATCCCTAAAACTTTACAAGCTTCACTTAATGAAAAGAAAATATTAATTAAATTGTTATTATCATCAAATTGTAATATCGACTTGCAACCAACATGTTTTTGAGATTCTGACATTCTTTCATTTCTAGTACCATAATTGTTGTTATATTTACAGTCACACCATTCAAGGTTTTCAACACAGTTGTTTTCTGGGTTTTCATCCTTATGATTTATGAATGGATAATTATTTGGATTTGGAATAAATGCTTCAGCAACTAGCCTATGAACTCTTTTGTTTGAACATTTACCTTCTTTACATAAAACTACTTGTTGGTATCTTCGTTTGTAAGAAGTTCCACCTTGTTTTAATATTGTTTCACCTTTGGAACATTTGCAACCATTTCCACCAATCCATTCCTTTGATAATGATTTAACTCTACCAAGATTTGATACTTGGTATAACCCTTCATATCCTTCAATGTCTCTCCATTCTTCCATAGGCTAAAAAGGTAAGTCGGTTGGTTCATGATAATTTACAATTCTCTTCTTGGCCTCCTCTCGCTCGTTCAGCCTCGCTTGAATCATAAGCAACATCCGCTTCATTTCATCCTCAGACATGTCATCTACATCGGACTTGGTGCTTTCAGCCTTGTTCCATGTAATCTCCTTGGGTAGGGGATAACCGTTATGCTCAAGGACTCGTTCCATCGGAATCTTTACGTACTTGTCTATTTCTTGCTTCTCAACCTCTAGCACAAACTTACCATCAATATTGGTAACTGATAGAAGGTTATGGTCTACAAGACTCTGTATTGCAAGGTCTAACTCACTTACATCTATGTGTAGAACCTTTGCCATGTTCTTAGGGTAGTACTTCTGAGGCTTGTTCCAACTAACGATGTAGAACAGTACCTTCAATGGCAGTGGATGAAGCACACAAGCCAATTGGTTTGAGATAAATGCTCTGCCTTCCATGTTACTTCCCTCCTTCTATTATTACTCCATTAGTTGAACCACTCTCCCTTGCAGCCTCTATAAGCTCATCAAACAGTAGAGACTCTTGCAATGCTAATTCTTCGATTAAATTCTTCGTTGTCATAAGATAAATTGTTTAAGGTTTTTAAATTAAATTACTAAAATAAATTGAAGTCTTTTTGGGTATAAAGGAAAGACTTCAAGAACCTTGACTAACCACACATCGAACTGATGCAAAGATATAGACAAAAATTGAAATAAACAAATTTTAACCTAAAAAAGTTTAAAATTATTTTGTGTTGTATGGATTTAGTTCATGTTTTAGGTCACTGTGAACTTTGCTATGACATTCCTTACATAGTGTTATGAGGTCTAGATTAGGATACTCCCAAGCATTTTTACCGTTGGAATACTTTATGTGGTGTACTTGCAGATTACTACTTGAACCACACAGTCTGCACTTGTACCCATCCCTCTCTAGTATAACCAATCTTTTCTTTAGCCATAGAGGATGTTCTAGCTGTTGGTGATACTGTTCCTTTGCTGTGGTTGTTTTGCTTGACTTGCAAGGGCTTGTTGAATAGTGTATGTCGAAATAGTATATATCACCTTTGCTGTTTGTCTTCTTGGTTACATAGCCTTTTTTGACAAGAGAATCTGTGATTAAACCAAACTTCCTTGGTGTTATATTCAACTCTTTAACCACCACTTCCTTGTGAAACTCAGATACTCCTAGAGACTTTTTATTGAGTATGTAGTACAGAATTTTAAACTCATTGCCGTTTGTGTCCTTGATAGCTTTGTTCAATAATTTTAAATTCATTGGTATACATTTTTATATTATTATGTTCTGACGCTTCTAGCTTTGAGGATTGTTTCCGTTTGCCTCATTCTGTTGATAACCCTATCATCAATTCTCTCACTAGAGACCAATCCCATCTCACATAAAGGCTGAAACGCTCTAACAACTTCATCTTTCAACACTTCAAGGCACTCAAGACTCTTACACTCCTTGAATTTCAAATACCATTCTGTCAACAATGCCTCCACATCAACACTTTCAAGTTCATCAGTTGATTTGGAAATTCTTTTTGAAGAAGAATTTTCCAAATCATCATTTTTCTCTATATTATTTACGATAAGACTAGTCTTTACTTGACTAGTCTTATCTAATCTATTCTTATCTAGTCTCTCATTAATGGGATATAGTCTCTCATTAGCTTCCCTAGGGAGATATAGTGTCTCATTATTTTCAATGGAGGGATATAGTGTCTCATTAAGCATAAATTCCTCATCATCAACTTTTGGCACTTTTGGTAATAGTTCAACTATTTTGGGGTGTAGTTTGTAATATGTACATCGGTACTTTGTGCCAGACTTTCTTTGAATTAAAGTTTTAATTTCAAGCATCTTTAACACTCTGTTCAATGTTGCATTAGAACATTCACTTCCTTCTTCAATTTGTTTTTGGTCAATATAGAACCAATCATTGTGTGTTTCAGCATAGTTGCTGAAGTTTAAACGGAAAAAACATAATGTAGCAATTACATTCTTTTCCATCAATTCCAATTTTTTACTTTCTTGAATTCTTTTGGGAAGAAATCTGTAGAAATCTTCCGTAGGTGTTACTTTTTTGTTTGCCATAATTGTTTAGTTATTACCTTATTATTATTATTCAACTGAAGACCTTTTTAATTAAAGAGGGTAGAGGAAATAATAAGGTCTTCGTTGAACCTCTACCCTCGAACAAAAGAACAACATTAGCTAGATGTTATTCATTAATAAATATCACATTAAATCAAAAAGTTCTTTGATTTTTGCAAAGTTATTAAAAAAAGTTGAGAAATCCAAAAATAACTAAAAGAAAATTTGGATAATCCACATATTTTCCATATCTTTGCATTGTAGATAAATTGTGTGTTTTATTTATTGTGTATGAGGGTAACGACAATACTTTGTAATTCCATAATTCCATACATTATTTTTCACCAAAAAAATATGTCTTACCCTTGTACTTTTTGGAACTTCATACTATTTATTATAAAAAACAGTTATGAATAACAGACAAGAATACTACAGAAAGTACTACCAAGACCATAAGGAACAAATAAGGAAACAGCAAGAAACATATCGCCAAATGGTCAACGAAACACCAACTTATGAACCTAAACTTGATTTATATTATACAAGAGAAGAATTAAAAGAAGCAGAGGAAAGAGGTGAAGGCAAAATAAATTGGGAAGCATGGGATTCACTCATAGAGAAGGGAAAACAAGAGCTTAAGGAATGGGAAATAGAACAACAAGAAAAGAAACGCCACACAAACAACAGAAAAGCCCTTCTGCGCTCATTGTACAACACAGACGGACAACTTATACTCAGAGCATCAGCAAAGGAAATAGCAGCCTTCCTAGAGCCTTATTTCTCAATGAGATGGGAAAACGTAACTTCATACTGTCTTCAACAACGAATTAAGGACGGCTTCTATTTTGACTATAAAAGATACCATACAGTTGAGGAAGCCAAAAAAGCAATAACTAAAGCAAAAATGAAATCTAAGAAATGGCGATAGACCTTGAAGCAAAGAAACAAAGACAAAAAGCAAGATACCAAGCAAACAGAGAGGAAATTCTGAGGAAAGCAAAGGAAAGATATGCAGCAACACATGCGGACACAGATAGAAAAGGCAGAAAATACAATGCAAAGACAATTTACCTCTATCATAACCAAGAATATATAGGGAAATTCAACTCAATCAAGGAAACAGCAGAAAGATGCGGAGTTTCCTTAGAAACTATAAGGTACGCACTAAAGGACGGCAAAACACTCAAGAACGGTTTCTATCCTAGCATTAAGGAACTTACACAAGCGGATTTGGAGAATCTGTCAGTCAAACCAAATGACGAAAATGTAAACATAAAGAGAAACAGTGGATGCTTCGTTAAACCTTTGACACAACCAAATATAGAATATAAAGTTGACTGCAAGGACAAACTTGTATGCCATCTGGCAAGAAGCAGAAACGCAAGAGTTGACCAACTTAAAGACTTCATCTATAATAAACTATGGACTCGATGGACAACAATCAATCCCAAACTAGCAACACTAGAGAAACAATTCATAAGGGAAATATGCAACTCACTAAGGTGAAACTTCTATGCATAACAACATATATATAATCCTTATTTTTTGTATTTAGTTATTATTAAAAAAGATGTGGGAGACAGTAATATGACTGCCTCCCATCAACGCTATACCAAATCAACATCACCAAGATATGATATGTACTGATGCAATGTCTTCGATGATTTGCCAACAGTCTGTGCCAATGCCAATAAATTAACCGTTGGCTTCTGCAACTCCTTCATTATAAAACTATGCCTATATGAATAAAAACCACACTCCAAATCAATCAATGGGATATTATCATCGTTCTCTACATTCCTCTTTGCAATTTCTTCATTTATCCTTTGGAACCATTCCCTTAAATGATTGCCATGATATGTGTACACATTGTTGACCCTCTTCTTCACATTAACACCAACGTAATCTTGAAGAGTTGGAAGAAAATATTCACCTTTCCCAAACATAAGCATTGTACGAATCAATACATTGCTCTCAATACAATTCTGTAACACCCTAACCTTATATAACATTCCAGTCTTGCTACGACTCCCATCAATCGCATAATAAGAATTCCCCTTGATGTCCATAACCCTTAAATCCTTCTTCTTCAACAACGATATATCAACTGGAGCAATACCCTTCATCCATACTCCAATTATGTACAAATACCTACCATATAACGATGAATGAATGTCCATCAAATCTTCAATCACACCATCCCTATAACTCCATCCACCATTCTTCCTTTCAATACACTCGTCAATGAACATCTCCATCATTACATCCAAAGTCCTTGAATGAATGTATAACTCACTCTTGCTTTCTCTATAGTCCTTATGGTATTTCCAATTATCCAATGGATATTTGTCAATCAATCCAAGACTATTAGCATAATGCAATATCGCTACAACCTTGCTCAAATAACTCCTAATTGAACCACTTGTAAATCCTTTATCCTCAAGCCATCTTCCATATCTACGACAGAAACCTTCATTCATTTCATTAACCAATACATCCCTATTGGCAAATGACTTAACTGAACGCTGTACTATCCACCACTTCTCAATTGTCCTAGCCTCCAATCCCTTCTCGTCAATGTAACGCTGAATAAGCCCCTTTAAATCGTTTGTGACAGCATTCCTAACATCTTCCCTAGCAAGTATCATCTGAGGCGTATAAACCTCGTCAGAAGCAATAAAACCATCCCTCTTCCTTATCGCTTCATCCTTTTGCTTTTTCAATTCAGAATTTACAATGACGAAATTTGGATAACCCTTCTTCACACATTCATTCTTCTTATCCCAATGACGAACAGAACAAGAATACCCAGTAGCTCGTTCCTTCATTCCATTGAACGATACCCTCAACATGATTGGATGTGTACCATCAGCAAGAACCTTGTTGGTACGCAACACCAATTTGATAACAGCAATTGAAACTTTCATAACTCTAATCTATTTAATTTAATTTTTAAATTGTAATATCCCACATCATTTTTACCATCAGAGACAGAACCATTTTCACCATTGAAATCTGACTCATCAGACTAATTTTTGTTGTTGAAATCAGAACCATTTTGTTGTTGAAATTAATATGTTCAAACATCTGTCATTCTGACTCATTTTGTTGTTGAAATTAATACGTTACATTCCGCTTTATGGTGCCAGTTATATTTTCAATTGCCAAAGGTAGTGCTATTTATCCACTCTACCAAATATTCTCTGTTAATTATTTATAATCAATTACTTACATGAATTTATAACATATCATAATTTTGCTATGGATACTTCATTGTGGACTTACTGGGATTTTTGTTAAGTGACTGAATATCAGTATAGTTACGAATTATTATTTTTTGTTGGTGCCAGTCATGGTGTGCGTTATAAATTTTTTTTTCAAAAAATGAGTACTTTTTGAAAGTTGGTGATATTTATATATAAAATAACCTATTAAATATGGAATGGATAATAATAATTGGGTTGGGTTGTATAATATTCCAACTTGACAGACTAACACACAAACTGGACAAATGGACAAAGACTATGCTTTAAAATTTGAGGAAAAAGATTATATTTTACTTAAGGAGTTTAATGACCAAATTCTACATCTAACAGAGTTAGGTCAAACCCAAAAGGCACATTACACTGATGCAAGTGGCTACACAACAGATGGTAGGTATTGCAATATAGAACTAAAGTATAGGGATGCAGACTTGACAGAGGATTTGAAACTGTCTGCTGAAACATATATAGTAGATTCTATATTCATTGAGAGCCATAAGATAGGTGATATGTTGCTTGATTATGTGATTGACAAGGAAATCCCCTTGTATGTCAATTTTTTAAAAAATGATTATGTAGTATTATATAACCTTGCAAGGTTGAAACAGAGACCTAGAAGAGCGGTAAAGAAGATATATTCCAAGTTATATCAAGGATTTGAACTAGCAAAGAGAGAAGAGTTATTACTTACAGATGCTTGGATATACCAGAAGGAAAATAACGTATACAAGCTAGTAAGGAAACCATGTTAGACCAAGACAAATTTATCAATTATATAAATGACCACTATAATACCCTTAAACACAAATATAGAAGATTCTGCACAGAGAAAGATTACCAATGGGATGAAGACATATTCTCAGATACCATCCTATCATGTTATACAGCAATTGAGAAGAAAGGAAAGTTAAACGATACTACCAACCAAGGAATTGAGAATTATTTCTTCAGAAGTTTTAAGCAGAATCTCCAGAGAGAAAAACAGTATTGCAGAGTGTCAAAAAGAGATATGAATTATAACTCAGATAATATCAATGATGTGTATGAGGAATGGTATAATGAGAATAATACACCAGAAAGGGTAAAGCTTCTAAGTGATTTATATAAAGACTTTGCAACATTGTACATATTAACAAAGGTGGAAGATAACTTTGATGCAGAACATTTCTTGTTATTTCGTTTAAAGTATCTCATTCCTCAAATGACTTATAAGAAGTTGCAAGAGAAGACACAAGCTAAGAAATGCAGACAGAAGGTGGTAGACGTTAAGAATTGGGTTAAGGAAAATGTCACCAAGAAAGAAATAAACAAGGTATTCGCATTGATGTATGGAGACCTTGTGTAAGCAAAATATCTGATTTTATATATGTTTATACAAATATTACAATTAATCATAGTAGTAGCAATATTCATTCCAATCAAATGGATATGTTGGAAGATTACAGAGGTATGGGGATTGCCAACATTCCTAGACTATATGCCATACAGTTGCCGCAAATGCCTTTCATTTTGGTCTCTGATGGCTTTTTACCTTGCAGTTGGTATAATATTCCACCTCTACATTACAATGGCTGTAGGAGCGATTCTAACCGTATTGGATGTGATTGCTGTTATAGTTGACCAGAAGAAGAAAACAATAAAGATTTAAAACATTTAATATTATGAAATGGACAAGTGATGATGTAACAATGGTGGAGAAATTCATCGAGATTAAGAACAAAGGTTATTATGTTGATTCAAGACAATTAAATGATGTGTATAATAGGGTTCTAGAGAAGAATGCACCACCTACCAATTGTGGCAGTTGCATGAGGGCAAGAATCCAAGAATTAGAGACAGCATTGAACCAGTTCAAGAAGAGTTTGGAAGTTAAGGAAGAGACACAACCAAAAGATAAAATAACGAAATCAAAGAAAAAGTAATAAGTTATGCTAGCAGAATCACATAGTTTGCCAACATTCAAGCAACGTAAAGAAATGGCATATAATGCTGAGAGGGTAGTTAATCCTATAGCTAAAGAACGATGGTTAAGGGCAGATGATTTGGTTGATAAAATATACTGTGATTTGGTGAACGGCAAAACTACTTCTGACATTATCCTCAAGCTCAAGAATTGCCAATATGAAGGTCAGAAAAAGCCAGTTAAGGATAGAATGGCAAGGGATTATTATATTGCCGCAAAGAGTAGGATGAAATATGATTTTGAGTCTGACATGAAGGACTTGAGGGCTGATGTATATGCCAAATTGTTGGCATTATATGCAGATGCAATAGAAAATGATGACAGAGGTAATGCTCTTGGAGCACTAGATAAAATGCTTAAATTAGGTGGAATTGACAAGCCTCAAACAGCCATTCAAATTAATGGAAGTGATGAAGGTGGAATTGTCGTCAATTTTGGATTTAACCAAGAGGAAAATTTGGAAAATTAACATTTTTTACATATCTTTGCTAAAAATCTAACACTATGATATATAATAATTTTTCAAAGTATGACATTGACATTGATAATTCAACCGTATACTCTTTCATAAGCGAAAGGATGTTATCAATAAGAAAAAGGAAAGACGGTTATATCGCTTGTAATATAACGGATGACAAAGGCAATGTATATGACAAGTTTCATCAAGTGGTGTATTGTATTTCAAATAATATAACCAAGGATGAATTACCTAGACATAAGAACGGTAGATTATATGATATAAGCCACATAAATGCTGATAGGGGTGATAATAGACCTAGCAATTTAACTATTGGTACTCATAAGGATAACTGCAATAATCCTATAACAAGGGAGCGACTTCGTAAGTTTGGAGAAGAAAATCCAAATTACGGAAATCATTTATCTGAGGAAAATAAGCGAAAAATTGGTGAGGCAAATAGGTATAGACAAGCCAAAAGAGTTTATCAGATTGACCTAACAACTGGCGCATTAATCCATCAATGGCCTTCAATTAGTGAAGCGGCCAAAGAAGGTGGGTTTTGTGCTGAAGGTATTAAGTGCTGTTGCCAAGGGAAATATTCGCATCATCATGGCTTTTTATGGAAATATGCCTAAAATAAATTTTCAAATAAAATTAACAAAAAAACAGCAAGAAGCCTATTCTATTTTGCATGACAAGGACACAAGATTTCTTATTGCAAGATGGAGTAGGCAATGTTAGCGGAAAAACGGTATTTAGTGAAATATGCATTATAGAGAGTTTATGTAAGAGTAAGACTTTTAATGCGTACATATCTCCAACATTTTCTCAAGGTAGAAAAGTATACAAGGAGTTAATTACTCTTCTAGAGCCGACTGGAATTATCAAGAAAGCCAATTCTTCCACATTGACGATTGAAACAATATATAACTCTACGTTTCAAGCATTTTCAATGGATTCACCCAACTCAATCAGAGGTTATACAGTTGATGGTATACTTGTGCTTGATGAATGTGCGTTTTATGCAGACAGATTACCAGATGGAAGTGAACCTTGGTCATCAATTATCATGCCAATAACCAAAGCTAGGAAACCAAAGGTATTATGTATTTCAACTCCAAAGGGTAAGAGGGGTTTGTTTTATGACATGTATCTTAAGGCAATTAGTGGTGAGAAAGGCTATAGGGAGATAACGGCTACTATTTATGATGATGAGCTTCTAGATAGTGAAGAAATTGAAGCAATTAGAAGAAGTGTATCTCCAGTTGGTTTTTCAGAGGAATTTCTAGTTGAATTCCTAGATTCTTCTCTTACATTTTTCCAAGGTTATGAGAATTGTTTCACAGATTATGCGTTTAATGATAGGGAAAAGACATGGATTGGAGTTGATTTGTCTTCAACTGGTGCTGATGCAACCGTTGTAACGCTTGTAAATGAGTCAATGCAAATAAAACAGCATATCATTGAAGGTACTTTGGACATGAAATATCAGAAAATAGCCAATATTATCAATTCCATACACAACTTAACCGCTGCATACTTGGAAAACAATGGTGTTGGCACTCCAATGATAAATGAAATCAAGAAGTTGGTAAGAAATAAGAGTAAACTATACGAATGGACTACGACTAATGCATCAAAGGAAGAGATAATATCCAATTTGGCTGTTAAAATCGCCAATAAAGATATATATTTCAATAATGATGACAAGGGATTGTTTGCAGAACTTGGAAGATTCGTTGTTAAATACAGCAAGACTGGAAAAATGCAGTTTGAAGGAGCTAATGGAAGCCATGATGACAGATGTATGAGTCTTGCAATTGCAATTAAGTGTAGGGATGATTTCAAATACAATGGTGCTAATGCACTGAAATTCATTAAAACTAAGCAAAAGTTATTATATTAAATATTATGATAGTAGATAAAGATGGAAATATTGATTTTCAAGAGTGGAATGTGCCGACATCTTGGGATGAATTGACGTTGAAGATGTTCCAAGACATTGAGAAATACTATTCTGACAAGGACGAGGGTTTCAACATTAGGGAAGTATTGCATATCTTCACCAATAAGAGTGAGGATGAAATCAATGCATTGCCGATTACGTTCACAAATGAGCTTATGAACAAGTTGATATTCTTGAAGGATAAGCCAAAGGATGTTAAGCCTTCCAATTTCATTGAGATTGACGGTGAGAGGTATGGCATCAATGTAATGGAACAGCTCAAGACTGGTGAATTCGTCTCAATTGACACAATTCTGAAGAATGACCCTCATGATTACGTTTCGGTGTTTGCTGTTCTATGCAGAAAGGACGGTGAGATATATGATTCTAAGTTTGAGGCAGAAGAGTTTGAGAAGAGGGTTGAGTTGATGGGAAAGCAGCCAGTGATGAAGATGTTGCCGTTGATTGCTTTTTTTTTAAACTTATACGTAGTACGAAAGACGCATTCCCTCTTGTATTCGGAGGTGGAGGAAGGGTTAAACCACATTCAGCAGAGTATAGACAATTCGGAGAATCTTGGGGTTTTCAAAAAACTCTCTTTGAACTTGCGGATGAAAAAATTGAGAAAGTTGCTAAAGTCAAACAAGAGTATCTGACAGATACGTTGACATTCCTAACTTATCTGATTGGCAAGCAAGAGATGGAAGAAGCTGAGGACAAATTCCAAGAACTTAGGAGAAAATCTAAAAGGGGTAGATAATTTCTACCCTTTTTTCATATGTTTAATGAAATACAATTAATATGTTAAAAGACGTAATAAATATAATAAAGGATATTTCACTAAGACACAAAGGTGTTAGGACGTTCAGATACCAGAGTGAGATATTGAACAATGCTCAGAACAACAACAAGATGTACCAAGTGTATGTCGATGATGTTTCGTTGCATGAGCTTAACATTACTTCAAATATTTTCAAGGTGAAGTTTGAGATTTACATCCTTGGATTTGTTGGTGAAGACACAACAGTTCTAGATGTTCAGAACAATGCCTATACTATAGCTTGTGACATCATGGCCAAGATAGATGTTGAGGACGCATATAAGGGCATTCTAAGCATTTATGACTATAGCATCCTTACATTGTCCCACTACACTGACGATAACGCTAGTGGGGTCAAGCTGTCACTTACATTACAGATGCCGAATCCAGTGAACTTATGTACGTTGGATGAAAATTTCAACGATGAGCCTTATGAGGATGATGAAGACGATGAGATAGATATTGACAATAACGAGATTGGTGATATAGATATAAATCCAATCACCCTCCCAACAAATAGGATTTGTTAATTATGGACATAGATAGACTAGTAATGGCGTTCACAAAGGACATTATGATGCTTGTTCAAGCTGTCATGGAGGGTGAAGACCTCATAAACAAGAAGGTTGGCAGAAACACCATTATTGGTTCTGACTTGTACAAGAGTCTCCAAGTGAAAGCGACCAATGACGGTGACTTGGTGTTTGACATATTGCTCAACGATTATATCCAATATATTGAGAGTGGAAGAAGGAAGGGTGCGAAGATGCCTCCAGTGAAGCCTATTGTGGATTGGGCAAGGAAGCATGGCATTCCAACTGACAATTCAACCATATATCTTATAAGAAGGGCAATATCTAGGGACGGCATAGCTCCAAGACCGTTCATGTACAAGGTATTTGAGGATATTGACTATGCTTGGGACAATGCTTGGTCAGAAGAGTTATTTGACGAAATAATGACAATGATAAATGATTTTTTTAACGTATGACAATAACATATAATAATCTTGACGAGCCATCTAACATTCTTACTTTCACAGAGGTTCCAAACATCTTGAAAGTTGAAGAATATGTGTCTGGCACAAAGGCTTCCATTTCTCTTGTTTTTGAGGGTAATATTAGGCAATCTGTGACGGCAGATAGCCAGTATTATATAAGTATACTTGGTGAAACTGTTACGAATGTAATGGATGCTTCTATGGCAAACAACAAGAGATTCTTCATAAGTTCTGATGAAGACAGTACTGCCATGTCAGTTTGTAGGGCATTGAGAAACTGTAGCAGTCTTAATGCTGATTTCAACATCATTCGCACTGGCACCAATACCGTTTCGCTTATTGCAAGGACGATTGGCAGCAAGGGTTTGACAGCCGCAAGTGCGATACAAAGCAACTTGCCAGATGGAAACTTTACAGCAGAGGTTACAGAAGGAACTTCATCTTCTAGTTTCTTCAATTCAAAGATTGACATTGACGTATACAGTAGCTCAACAATAGCGAGTAGTTATTATGTAACCACACTTGAAAAGAATTGGTATGGTGACAGTTGCTCGTTTGATGTTAGTCCACTTCTGGCCACAATCTCAAGGTATGGCTATACGCAGCCATACACATTGTCTTTGGAGTTGATAGGCGGTGATGGTGAATGTAGCAACTTGGGAAGTGTGAGTGGCAACACAACCATTGGATACCATGCGAATCAGAGTTTGAAGTACATGACGGCAGAGGGTGCGCAGATGCTTATTAACAAGGACAGAGGCAGTGATGGTACAATGAAGCTATATACGTATTCTAGTACCATTCCATATACGGTTCTATGCGGTCTTGACACTGGCGGTTGGGATGCCATTATCTCAGTCAAGGACAGTGCTTTCAATGAGGTATGGAACAGTGGAAGAATTACCCAAAGGAGAACAACTTCAAACATGATTGTGGACACTAGCGTAACCGTACCGCAGTCAGCGTTTACCGATGGTTATTATGTTGACCTTACCATTGGCTCAGAGACTACAAGGTTCAACATTATAAAGCCTCTGAAGGCAACGGAATACAGTCAGAGGGTACTGTGGAGAAACGAGTATGGTGGAATCAGTTTCTTCGACTTCACTGGCAACCGTTCCGAGTCCGACAGTGTAAACATTGAGACGTATGAGAAGAATGTCTTCGACTACTATGACACTGAGTACTTCGAAAAGAAGATGATTTATTCAAATGAATACAAGAAGACGGTTTCATTGACATCACACTTGATGGAAGAGGATGGAAAATGGATATTCAACTCATTGATGAGGTCTAAGAAGGTGTGGACAACTGTTAACGGCAATACGTACTACATCATTCCAAAGTCCATTGAGGTTGCTGAAGACCAGCAATACAACAACATTTACACAGCTAAACTCACTTATGAGTACTCAGATATTTAATTATTATGATTAGTAACGTACATTACATAGAACTATACATTAATGGTGGCTTAATGGAATTGGAGTCCCAAGAGTCTTTGCATTTGAGGATTAACAACGTATTGTTCAATCCTACGCAGACATCAACGAAGCAAGCTGAGTATTCCTATAGTTTTGACATTCCATCTACACCAAACAATGACAAGATATTGGATTACGCCAACAACCTATCCAAGATTAACAAGTTCCGTACAAGGTATTCTGCACAAGTGTATTCTGATGGAAACTTGATATTCGACGGTTCGTTGACGATACAGAAGTACAATGGCAAGAGCAAGATGTATTCATGTAATCTTGTAAGCATCAAGGTTGACACATTGGAAGACATATTCGGTGATGCCGTATTGACTGATGTTAAATGGATGGTTGATTTTAGTGGTGCTAGTACGATTAACGCTGTAAATGCTGATGCTAGCAAGAAATATTGGTTTCCTCTTATATCATATGGGGCTTTCATCAAAGAACCAAAGGACAATGGTGACTACACATCGAAGTACGAGATTGACGAGTATAACAAATGGTTCCTAAATTCATTCTATCCATCATTGAACATGATTGAGGAAATGAAGAAGTGCTTCGAGTACAAGGGCTATACTGTTGGTGGTGATGCATTGACAGACCACATACTGACTTCCATATATTGTTCAACGAATTTGGCAGATGAACAGAAGCCAGATTGGAATATTGGTAATCCAAAGTTCGGTAAGTTTCATATTGGTATTCAATGGACTGGTTCATCCTCTCTTCAAGACACTAGCAATGAGCATTGGTTTCCACAAGACTTAAGGTTTCCTTATTTCCAAATTGGTGGCTATTATTGGGATTATTCGATGAATCCACCTACGTACAATGAACCAGAGTGGAATTTCTCAGAGGTATTCATCAATCCATTGTTCAAGGATGGCAATAGAACATACACTGTTGGGGATGATTCAACGATGTATATGCCAAATGGAAAATACGTTGACATTCCTGCTGATGGTTTCTATAAGATTGCTCTAACTGCTAATGTGGCGTTATTGGAGAATAACAGTATAACAGCATTGCAATATGTATGTAATTGGAATGACAATGTTAATGCAATGTCAATGGGTGCAGTTGAAGAGGCGATAACATTTCAGCCAAACTTGGGAATATCTACTCCTATAGAGATACAGTTGGTAAGGAATTATGATGAAAACCTTGAGTTAATAAAGGGTAAGAACAACATCAAGGTACATGATGGAAATCCAGACCACTTGACAGAATGCAACAAGGGTATTAATTCCAATTTCAGCAATTGGGTGACTTGTTTCCCTCATGAAAAGGCGGGAAGTTCCAACTTCTTTTGGGCTTCTCCTACTAAAGCGGATGAGATTAGTGATTTCTCGTACAAGCGTTCTGATGCCAATGTTGGATACGTCAATGATAGTAACACAATAATGTGCTATGACCCAGTGGTGAGTCCGATATTCATTTGTGGTATGACAACAATGGGAAGCAAAGATGGCATAGGTACTGTTTCATTCGTCAAGGACGGCTATTCTTGGTCTTCCACCTATGCTGATAGGACAGATGCATTGTATGTGCAGCAAGGCTATCAGAAGGTTTACTATGACAGTTCGTACAACATACACTATGAGGCTTCAGACAAGAATGCCAACGCACTGCCTAATGCTCCAACATCAAGCTATGTTCAATGGAATAACACATGCAATACTTCCATAAATGGCATTGTGTGGCTGAATAAGGGTGACAGAATTGAGTTGATGGCTGTAAGGAGGGGATACTATGATGAGAGTGGCACACCTATAACGTATAGCGTTTCCGCAAATATCGACCTTACAATTGAGGCTGCTTCACCAAAGAGCATATATGACTTGAGGGCAAAGAATTATGGATGGACAAGTCCTACTGAGTTTCCTACACAGCTTAACTTGTTCAACTTCACAAACAAGAGCATGAAAATATCAGAATGGCTGAAGAATATTCAAGATGCCTTTAATCTTAGGTTCGATTTCAACGGCAACAATGTTGACATCAACATCAACAAGGGCATAAAGAAAAATATCTCATATGCTGTTGACATTGACGATAGGGTGAATTCCAATGAGGTGGAAAGTGCGTATATATCATACCCCAAGGAAATGTCAGTCAAGTATAAGATAGACACAGAGGAGCATGGCTTCTACGAGTCAGTGCCTCAAGAGCATATAAACGATGACGATTGGAAGGAATGGGGTGACAGCGGATATACGGTAATCAAGCTATCTGATGACTCATATGAGACAACTTCTCAGAACAAGCAGACACAGTTCTCATATACATGGTATGACGTATTCAAGTATGTTCCAAGGTCTAGCGTAGAAGACGTTGATATGGAAATTCCAGTCATATCGAAAGAGGAATACATGATAGACGGCTTCAGCTACAAGGAAGCAATGAAGCATGATGGATACGGTTTGGCTCAAAGGTTTTGGTTTAGGTCAACAAGCCCAGTGAAGAGTGAAGGTGAATATGAATTGTACCTTGAGAACGATTGGACAGTGCTGACACAATCGACAATCGCCTTCAACCATGTGAAGATGTATGTCCCAAAGAACCAGATGGAGGGCTTAAACCTCAGTTACAAGGATTCCGAGACATCACTTGTTACTGAATACTTCAATATATACCCAATGTTGGCTTCAAACTACGTAAATGTCGAGGTCTACTTGAATCCAATGGAATACATAGAGATTAAAGGTGGGGCATTGGTACATTTTGACAAGGATTTGTATTATACAAGTGAAATAAGTGGGTATGACCCTAGTGGAGCTAATTCAACGCAATTAAAGCTCATAAAGAAGGTATAATAATAAAGAAAGGTAGGAAATATCCTACCTTTTTTCATATGTTTATCTAAATAATTCATAAAAATGGCTGAAAATAAACGTACATACACAATACAGATTAATGGTATTGAGCAGTCAATCAAGCAAGTTGACGCTTTATCAGATGCCCTTCAGTTCCTAGAGCAGAAAATCAAGGAATTGGAGAGCAGAAGTGTTAACATCACCTCTTCAAGTTCTAGTGGTGGTGGGTCTCGTAATGCTGAATTGCAGACTGAAGACAAACTTCTGAAGCAAATACATAACACAGAACAGCAGATTATAGATGCTAGGAGGGAAGATTACCAGAGTTTACTAGCGCAAAAGGACATTTTGAAGGAAGTTACTGATGAAGCAAAGGAAAGGGCAGCAGCAGAACGTCTTTCAACTGGCAACTATGCAAATACCATGAAGGGTATGAAGCAAGAGCTTGCTGACATCAAGAAAGTAATGCAGTCAACAGACATTGAAAGCGGTGCTTTTGACAGTTTGACCAAGAGGGCTGGTGATTTGACCGAAAAATTGAAGGAATTGGAGGCAGCATATGGCCAATTCGGAAGAAATGTGGGTAACTATCCCAATTCTATGGGGCAAGACTTTTCAAAACTCCAAATTGAGGTAAACGGTACTGTTAGGGAGTTTGACAATGCTAGACAAGCGTTAAAAGAGCTTACCAATGAGCGAAATACCCTAAAATTGATGGGTGAAGACTTCGGTAACTTGGATAAAGTGGTTAAAACATTGAAGTCTGACATCAATGACATGGAAATGTCATCAGCTGCAATGGACAACATGCTTGATACCATGCAAGGTCTTATTGCCATAGGTTCCACAGCAGAAGGATTCGCAGCATTGTTTGGTTTTGATGATGACCAGATACAACAGACAATACAAAAATTGGTTGCTTTGCAGAATATTCTTCAAGGAATTGAGGTAATCAATAAGCAAATTCAAACTGAACAAGGTATTATTGGTGGTATTCTAGCAAAGGGAAATGCAGCCATTGACAAGTTCTCAGCATCATTGTTAGGTGTTTCAACCAATGCGAAAGCAGCAAAAGTAGGTTTAACAAGTACTGCTGCTGCAAATGTGGCAGTTACAACCACATCTGCTGCTGCTACATTGGCTGTAAAGGCTCTGTCATTTGCCCTAAAGACAGTTGGTATTGGTGTTGTATTAACTGCTGTAGCATTCTTGGTTGAAGGTCTTCAAGCCCTTGGTGAGTGGCTTTTCAAAACTGATGATGCAACTGAGCAATTAAAAAAAGCAAATGAGGAAACTGCAAAATCTTACTCTGAAGCCAAAACAAAGATGTTAGCGTATTCGACTAAGGTTAAGGACTTCAATGGAACGACAGAGCAAGAGGAAAAGCTAGTTAAGGAACTTAACTCCCAATTGGGTAAAGAACTTGGAACCTACAAGACGCTTGCTGAATGGAATGATATACTAGCCGAAAAGTCAGAAGCTTATGCACAGTCAATGCTTTTGCAAGCAAAGGCACAAATTGCTTTGAATAGAGTCACAGAAGCCTACAACGAACTGCAAGAAACCGAGAGAAAAATCGACCAAGGAGAATATCACAGCATGTTTAATACTGTTGTTGGTGATAGAGTAGCTGATGCAGAGGCAAGGGAAGAAGCAAACAAGAAGTTAAGAGCGGCTGAAGAAGAATATAGGAATATTATGAAAGAGTCGTTTGAATTTGATAGAGAACATCAATTAAACGATTTCGCACCACAGATTGAAACGACCAAAAATAATGGAGCAACGCTTGGCAAGACAGTTAAGGATATTGAGGCTGACATTGCAAAGGCGAAGGTTGATGCAATGAAGCAAGGTTTGACCAAGACGCTTGCACAGCTTGAACTTGAGAGAAACAAGAGAATAGAAGACGCAAAGAAAACTGGCAAACTTGTCAATGAGCAGATTGAACAGATAAACAAGGCATACGATGCAAAGATATTCAATGCAAGAGTATCTTACCATGATAAACTTATCAAGGAAGAGAAGAGTTATTGGGATTCTATTCTAAATATCCAACAGCAAGTGCACCAAGCTGAAGCTGAATATGCGAGGAAGATGAATGAGCTTCGCCTTGAGAATAACATCAGTGCTGCTGCCAATCTTAATGACTCATTCGAGATTAATACATTGACGATTGACTATAACTCATCTGACATAAAGAAATACTTAGGTGAGTATAAGGCAGACATAGTTTCGGTCTACATCAACACAAAGAATTATATTAGAGCTTTAGAAGAGTTACTAGGTTCCTTGGCAGACAAATATGCTGATTGGTCAGAAGGAACACAAAAATTGTTTGAAAAGTACAACAAAAAACTTGCAGAAGCTAAAGCACAGTTAGTTGAGTTAGAGAGTCAGAATGAGGGTATTGGTAATTTCGTAGAAAAAAACCTCAAAATTATTTCTGAAAGCATGTACGAGGCATATAATCTTAGAACTATATGGAGAGTAAAATACTATGAGAAGATTCTAGAGTATACAAAAGATGCTGCTGACAAAGAATTGGTCATTGAAAAGAAGAAGCTTAAAGATGAGCTTGAAATGGAAAGAGATGCTGAGGAAGAACGTCATAAGATGGCAATATCTGAAGTATATGACCAAGCAACAGATAGTTCCAAAATAGGTGGAAAACCAAGATACCTACAGAAAGTCTATGAAACAGCTAAAGATAACGGTGCTCTTAAAGTAATGTCAGCCACAGAAATTGCAAAATATTTCGAACCTTCTAGAAAGGCAATGGATAAGTGGCTTAATGGCCTTGATGAAAAACTTGACCAAGGAAAGATTTCATGGGATGACTATATTCATATAACTGGTGCTACAGCCTTAAAGGGTTATATGCAAGCTAAGACTGACTATGAAGAGTTCTTGGAGGAATATAACAAATTGTCTGATTCAGAAAAGGCTGTAAATGAAAAACGTCTGCAAGAGCTAACATCAATTCTAAATGAAGAGTATGTAAAGTATCTTGAGAAGGTTGAGAAGGAGTTGGAGACACACCAGAATAAGATGCAGACCTTGGAGAACAAGTTCAAACAAGGTACTGTGGAAGCTGAAAGGAAGAATCTTAAGGACAGACAATCTGCTACAGCCCAATATTACAGCAATCTTATATCTGAAAACGAAAGCGCATTGTCTTCAATCAGTTCAAAGATTGACAAGGCTGAGAAATACACTCCACTTGGTATAATCAACTATGCGGCAACGAAGAGAGAACTTACAGACCTTGGAAAAACCGTTGAGCAAGTATTGGAGCACATTGCAACTGAAAAGGCATATTTGCTTGAAGAACTTAAGAAAGGTAATATTTCGTTTGGTGACTATGATACGTTGATTAGTCAGTTGAAGACGATTGAGACGCAAGCACAAGAAACTAGCATGAACGTATCAACGTCACTTAAGCAGTTGTTCACTAACACAATGCAGTCCATAAGTAACATTGCTAGTCAGATTGGTTCTTCATTGAATTCTATGATAGGTGCTCTTGGTGATTATGCTGATGTGGAGTATGAAGACGAGCTTAATAATTTGCAAGACTTCATTGACAAATATGAGGAAAAACTTGATAAACAAAGGGAAATCACCCAAAAACATGCTGATGAGGTCAATTCCATAGAGTCTGATTTGGCAAAGGCCAGAGGCGACAGAAGAGACCATCTTCTTGAGAAGCTGAATGCAGAGATAGATGCACAGAGGGCTTCTCTTGCTCAAGAAAAGAAAGTAGAGAAGGAGAAGGAGGAGATGGAAGCAAGGAAGGATAAGCTTGAAAGGAAAAGATTTGAAGAGCAAAAGAAGGTACAGACAGCACAAGCAATGATGAGTGGTGCTCTTGCAGTAACTAATGCATTGGCTGTGAATCCAATTTGGGTTGGCCTCGCAATGGCAGCAATGACGGCAGCAATGACGGCAGTTCAGATTGCAACCATTAAGGCACAGAAGTATGCAAATGGTGGTGTCATTGAGGGCAATTCTCATGCTCAAGGCGGTGTCAAGGTTCTTGGTGGCCATGCAGAAGTGGAAGGTGGTGAATATATCACCAACAAGGTAACTACATCAAAGAATGTTGACCTTCTAGATTACATCAACTCAAAGAAGAAGAGAATAAATCTTGAAGACTTGATTGATTTCTATGGTGGCTCAACGGTTAAGAGAAACATCCAAACTGTAAGGACAAAGTTCGCTGATGGAGGCATTGTTCCAACCTTGAGGAATGATATAAGCATCAATGATAGAATGCTTACTGCATTTGAAGATTATTCAAACAGACCAGTTCAAGTTGCAGTAGTTGACATCATCGACAGAACAGAACAAGTGAACAATGTTAAAGTAATGGCTGGCCTTGATGTTTAAATACCAATAGCATATTAAAGGAGAATGACTCAACAAGGGTTGTTCTCCTTTTTTTTGATGATATGTTTATTAAAAGATAGTAAAATGGAACAAGAAACTTGGAAAAACATATCAATAAGGGAGAAAATGCAGATTGTGAATGGTACGGTACTTGTATTTGCTGCCATTTTACTGTATTTCCTTGCCTTTGTAATCACTTTATCAATTGGATTTGAAATTATTAGTGCTGGTGCTACCCTACTTGGTACTGGTCTAGCATTTTTCGGGATTACATCATTCGTCAAGAATCAAATGGTTAACTTTGAAACTAAGGTCAATGAGAAATTAAAGCGTATAGAAGACATCGAACAAGAAAGAAAATATGAATAATAATGGAAAATACGTATTTTTAAGCCTTCTAATGGTGTTTTTACTCTTTTCCTTATATGTTTTCAACCAACACTACAATCCACCGACAGACGGCTCCAAAACAAGCGATACAGTGTTTGTAAGCAAGGTTGACACATTCTATCATAGAGATACGTTCAAAGTCAAGGAAATCATACCAAAATATGTTGAAAAAGTGAAGGTTGACACAGTTTATGATTCTAACGGCAATGAAATGGAGTTGGTAACAGAGAGGAAGACGTTTGAAGATACTTTGGTTAACAATAACGATACGGTAAATTTGAAGATGTGGTTAAGTGGAGTTCATGCAAATGTGGACTCCATTTCACTCTTGGTAAATAGAAGGGAAATAATAAGGGAGAACACCATAACCATTACCAACACAGTTGTGAAGAAGAAGCTATTCTACATATCACCTCAAGTTGGAGTTGGTTATGGGGTGTTTAATAAGAAGGTTGATTGCTATGTTGGCATAGGCATTGGAATTAACCTTTAAATTCAAGTGAAGTGAAGTATGGAAGCAATAGGAGTTAAGAAATATAGGAATCCGTTCACTTATTCTCCATATTGCCAGTATGTTGCGCCTCAAGGCTCACATTTTGTCTTCAAAGGGGAGAATATTGGCAGAATTGTGTGGATAAGGGATAGTGAAGTGGGAAATTATTACATTGAAAGCGATTAGAGATTATGATATTGACTTTAAAGAGGATTGCATTCAGAGATACATACACCATCGGAAAACTGTATATTGATGGGAAATGGTTTTGCGATACCATTGAGGATAGGGACAGAGGCTTGTACGATTCAATGGATGATGATGAGATTAAGGCAAGGAAGGTATATGGAGAGACCGCCATACCTTATGGGGAATATATGATAAAAATAACATATTCCCCAAAGTACAAGAAAATGATGCCATTGATTGAGAATGTCAAGGGATTCAGCGGCATTAGGATACACAGCGGAAATACTGCAAAGGACAGTCTTGGATGCATCCTTGTTGGAAAAAACAAGAAAGTTGGTATGGTGCTTGATTCTAGAGCCACCTACAATATGCTGTTCAATATCTTGAGCAAAGAAAAGGATATTAGAATTAAAATTACCAAATAACATATGTTTAAATAAATTACTGTCATGACTAAAAAGATAAAAAGATATAAGGTGGGAATTGATTCTGAAACATATGCAATTTCATTGGTTGAATCGCCAGCCATTGAAGTGGACTATGTTGCATTGTCAAAGCAAGAGGAAGTTGGTGTTAGACTTTCTTCTGATGAACGTCATATTTGCTATGGCCCAGCATTAATCCCAAACAAAGATATTTACAGAAATAATGGAGAACAAGAGTTCTACATTAATTTTACAGAAGAAAGTATTATCAAAATGTCTCAAGAATACTTAAAAGAGTACAGACAGCATGAAACTACTCTTGACCATGAGACGAATGCAGATGAAGTATACCTTGTGGAATCATGGCTAGTTGAAGACCCATACAAAGACAAAGCAAACGCACTTGGTTTCAATGTTCCTAAAAACACATGGATGATTGGTATGAAAGTGAATAATATCGAGGTATGGGAGCGTATCAAGGCTGGTGAGCTTAATGGTTTCTCAGTTGAATCAATGATTTCCTTGGAAGAGTTTAGCAAACAAAATGAAAATAATATGAATATAGAGACAAATGACATGTTTTGGGATAAGTTAAAGAACATCCTAAAGGAAGCATTCAGCAAGAAGGCTGAAGCAGACATTGAAAGCTCAGAGTCAATGAAGATTACTCCAGAGTTGCTTGAATTGGCAAATAACAGTGGTTTCACATCAGTTGAAGATTACTTAAACGAGGTTGAAGCTATTAAGACAGAACTAGAGGAACAAAATGCAGAACCTCAAGCAGAACCACAGCCAATAGTTGAAGAACCTAATACTGTTGTAGAAGAACCAAAGGTAGAGGAACCAACCGTTGAGGAACCAAAGGTTGAAGAGCCAAAACCTCAAGAAGACAACAAACATCTTGAAGAGCTTATCAACTCACTGAAGGAAGAGATTAATGCTCTTAAAGAAATGAACAATGGCTTGAACGACAAGGTTAAGGAACTAAGCAAAGAACCATCAGCGAAGCCTATCAACACTAATGCAAAACCAAGTGCTAGCGATACTTATAGTGCTTGGAGAGAACAGATGAGAAGTATGATTGGATAACATACTTTACCAATGAAAAATTACATATGTTTAATTAAAATAACGAATAAAATAACAAAAACTAAACTATAATTAATTATGGCTAATTTCATAGATTTAAGTAATCTTACATACTGTGGAAAGGAAGCACAAGACATCTTCTCTAAAGATATATATGACATCGACCTTCGTCAGTATGGTATTACCTTCATGGATGGTGTAAAGGGAAAGGTTAAACTTTACAACGGTGAGATTGGTGATGCATGGCAAGCTTATACTTGTCCTTTCACTCCAGCGGGTGCTGCAAGTCTAGCTGAAAGTTTCATTGAACCAGCAGCTATCAAGGTTAACCAAGAGAACTGTTATGACACATTCTGGAATACTTTCCTTGTTGACCAAACCGAGATTTCATTGAGGGGTGGTGTACCACAGTCTTTCGGTGAGTGGTACTTTGGCAAGCTTCGTCAGAAGATGAGCAAAGAGTATCAAGAGATTTTCTGGCAAGGTGATACAGCTCGTACAGCTACCACAAAGACTTACTTGAAGGTAACTGATGGTATTGAGAAGAAAATGGCAGCTCTTCCAGCAGCTAACAAGTACACTGTAACTGCTTTCACTGTTGCAAACATCATTGCACAAGTTGAAGACATTATCCTTAAGGGTATTGACCTTGCTAATGCAGCAGAGGTTGACACTGAGGGTTACAAGGTATTCATGAATCATGCAGACGTTAGAGTTCTAGAGATTGCTCTTGGAAAGCTTTGCTGCGGTAATTCAATGAATGACAGATTCGCCAACTATGGTAGGGAAAACGGTCGTATCTTCGTAATGGGATATGAGATTGTTCCTTCAATGGTTAGCAAGAACAAGGTTGTGTTCGGTCCAGCTCGTAACTTGGTACTTGGATATGATACTTTCGATTCTCATCTTGAGTACAAGCTTATCGACATGAGAGAGACGACTGGTGACAACATGTTCAGAGTTCTTGCAATCAGTAACATTGCTGTAGGTGTAATCATGCCAGATTTGTTCGTATATGGTGCTTAATTAGGCTCATTTGTCTACATAACTATATATAAATCCTAGATGTTGGAGGGTGGACAATTAGGTTCACCTTCCATAAAAATAAGAAAAATAACAAAATCAAACATAACATAATATTATGGCAATTTGTAAATTAAATACTAACCTTTTAAGGACTTCAAGTTGTGGCTACGCACTTCCAGAGATTGTTGACATATATCTTGTTAACAGAGACTCTTTGAGCGGAGACCCAGAAGTAAACGGCGGTAGCGGTTTTTCTATTAGCGGATGTGATGAGATTACAGATGTTAAACTTAAAGAAGGAGAAAAGGTTTATCATGTTGAACCAGCCAAAAACAGTGCTTCTTTTGAAGATACTCTAGTTGTTGAGGATGCTGGTAACAAATATCGTAATGCTTCAGTTACTTTCAACGTATCTGGTGTGTATAATGCTTGTATGCATGGCGCATTGGATGCTCTTGCTCTTGGTCGTTATTTCGTAGTCATTAAGACTGCTGACGGTAACTATCTTGGATTGGGTAGAATGTCTCCACTTGAGGCTGAAACTGCAACTCTTGCAGGTGGTTCTGATACTAATGGTCTTCAGTTTGTACTTAGCGGTAATATCGCTGAGAGTCCACTGCCATTGAGCACTGAGGCTGTTTCTAGATTACTTGATAATGTGGCTGCTTAATAAAGCTTAAAAACATAAAAAATTGGAATAACTATTTGGCTATTCCAATTTTTTTTTCGTATATTAGCAATACAAAATAAAAGAGCAACCAACGTTGCTCTTTTTATTATTATCTTACCCATTTTGATATGTTTAATAAAATAAATTATTTAGAATAAACATATATGAGTGTATCTAATTACAAAAATAACAACTGTGGATATAACATTGACAAGTTAGAGAAGGTTGTGTATCTCATCGAAGAGGATGACTTAAGGGACATCCATATTGATAGCGGTGAAGCCTATGTCACAAGTTCGGCACAAGACCCTATGGCTTTATCAGTGTATAATATCAATCTTTCTGATACGGATGAGTTAGACGAGAGATACAAGTTCACACATACTCTTACATTCAGCATGAATGGCTATGCAAGGTATACTGACTTTGAAGGTAGGTACTATGCAATTGTAAAGACTGTTGATGGAGAATACTGGCTCGTTAACCCAATGTTTCCTTGCAAGGTTACTTACACATACACATTGGATGCAGAAGGCTCCCATACGGACTTTACGCTAGCCACTATAAGCAACCATCCAACACTTAGGATACAAGGTATAGATTATGCAACACCAAGCGAATGTGGATACCATCGTTGTACATTTGGCCGCTTAAGACTGAATGAGTCAATGAACAGCCTTCTTAGCGGTAATCATGTGATTTACACAAATGATGGTTTCAAGGACGTAGATTACAATAAGGACAGTGCTGTTTTCACAGAAACATTTGATGGCAAGAGCATACAGCATAGGGTTCAATTCAATATCAAGTTCGATGGTTATAAGTCCAGTTGGCACTACAATTTGCTTGAGTTTACAGAAAACAAATATGCCGCTATCATAGAGACATCTTGCGGTGGGTATATATTGGTTGGATTCCATTTTGGGCTGCAACCAGCATTTACTGTGACGGCAACAAATGAAGAAACAAACAGAATCTCTATTAATTTGTTTGACAGTCATGACAATGGTACTTTCATCTCTTACCTAGATAACATATCAGTTGAGAAGGATGGAACTACCAATTGGAAATTCACATCAAAGTACAATGGATACGAATGTGTTGGGCACAACACTGCAAGGTATTTGCTTAAGGAAGAGTTCGATGCCCTTATGAATCCTACTTACAGATATATGGCTCTTGATGGGTATGAGTCACAGTTTTCATTCCTAAACATTGTAGGTACATTCTTGGAGACAGAAACATTCGTATCATATGATTGCACTTGCAGAATGCAGTCTTCATTCCCATTTGAGATTGTTTTCAATGACGTATCTTGCAAAGAATATGGATTGTTGTCAAACAGTCCCTGGTCTATATCGTCTTCAGAACCACATATTACAGTAACACCTACGAGCGGTATGCCAGACCAATTGTATACGGTACAGATTTGTAACACATTGCCTCCAAGTGATAGCAATGTTAGAAGTACATTGAGCCTCACATACTGCAACAACAAAACAGATACATATAACGTAGTGGTGAAAAATGGTAACGATTGTTTGCCAGCGGGAACGGTGTTTGATATTAATTCCAAAGGACAATACTTGGTTATCCCCACTAGTTGCTGCGTTCGAAATGTGGTAGACCTAGGAGGTACGATAACCAATATAACAATACAGAATACATATATCAAGGTATATATTCCGCAAGACAACAATGGAACAACACAGTACACCCTTAAAATTACATTCTGCGATGGGACAGAATGTGAAGTTACAATTAACTATGTCCATTTCAAGGCCATGCTCATAGGTGACACAACTGAAGTTATAGATTGTAATGAAAGTACCACCTTGAGTAGTTCTGAGGTAGGTTCAACTAGTGCTACTAGTATAATTCTAGGAGATTGTGTCACAGAGATTGGGACAAGCGCATTCACAAGCTCTTCTAGCCTTTCTAGTGTAACAATACCAAGCAATGTCACTAGCATAGGTGCTAATGCTTTCAGACATTGCAGCGGCCTTACAAGCATAGAAATACCTAACAGTGTGACAAGCATCGGCAATCAAGCTTTCTATAAATGTAGCGGTCTTACAAGTTGCAGCATAGGAAGTGGCATTACTAGCATTGCATATGGCACATTCAATTACTGTACTAGCCTTTCTAGCGTAACCATACCAAACAGCGTTACAAGCATCGGCAATCTGACTTTCTCCGAATGTACTGGCCTTTCTAGCGTAACACTGTCAGACAGTTTAACTAGCATCGGCCAAGGTGCTTTCATGGATTGTACTAGCCTTGAAAACATAATTATACCAAACAGTGTTACAAACATTGACGTTAGTGCTTTCAATGGATGTAGTGGTCTTACAAGCATAACTGTTAATGCCACAACACCTCCTACAATTGGAAGCAATGCGTTCGCTAATACAAATAATTGTCCAATCTATGTTCCTTGCGGAAGTGTAAATGCATATAAGTCAGCAAGTGGTTGGAGCACATATGCTGATAGGATTGGTTGCTCTGAATTTAAACTTAAACTTATAGGTGATACGACTTCAGTTGTGAATTGTAATGAAAGTACCACTTTGACTCAATCTGAGGTAGGCAGAAATGTTACTGCAACTACAGCCATTATAGGAGATTGCGTTACAATTATTGGTGAGTGGGCTTTCATGGATTGTACTAGTCTTGAAAGTGTAATTATATCAGACAGTGTTACGACTATTGGCGATGATGTTTTCCATTATTCTAGAGTTTCAAGTTGTACAATAGGCAGTGGTGTCACAACTATTGGCCAGCAAGCTTTCTATACTTGTAACCTTACAAGTATAACAATACCTAATAGTGTTACAAGTATTGGCTATGGTGCTTTCGGCCAATGTCCTCTTACAAGTGTTACTATAGGTAGTGGTGTTACAAGTATTGGTGGTGATGCTTTCGGCAGATGCACTAGGCTTACAAGTGTAACTATTCAAACAACTACACCTCCTACAGTTGGAAGCAATGTGTTCGAAGACACCAATGACTGTCCAATCTATGTTCCAGCAGCAAGTGTAAATGCTTATAAGACAGCAAGTGGTTGGAGCACATATGCAAGTAGAATTCAAGCAATCCCATAAACGTCAAAGGGGTGGTTAATCAAACCACTCCTTTTTTCATATGTTTATTCTATATAATAATAATCTAGATTAAAACAATACAAATAACATGGCTTGCAATTGCGAAGGAAACGTATACAACATTGGCATGGGGTGTTGTACTCCAGTGGTAGCCAATGCAGATGCATATTATACAAAGTCAGAGGTTGATAACCTTATAACCAGTGGTGGTGGAATATCCCAAGAGACAGCACAAGAGATGATTGACGCTTCAATAGCAGAGATAGACATTCCTACAGTGCCTACTCTTGTATCTGCGTTCGAAAATGATGTTCCTTACCTTACTTCACATCAATCGCTAGAAGGTTACATAACTGAGAATGACTTGACAGCTTACACCTATGACAAGGAAACGATAGATAACAAGATAACTCAAGGTGGAATATTTGACCCAACACAGTATTATAATAAGACTGCAACAAACGAATTGCTTGCTGCAAAGGCAGACACAGCCACAACCTATTCTAAGGTTGAGACCAATAGCCTACTGTCAAGCAAAGCTGACACAAGCGATTTGAATTCATACTACAACAAATCACAGTCAGATGCTCTATTTGCCACAAAGGGCGAAGTTCCTAAGATTTGGCATGGAACGAAGACTCAGTACAACAACATTGTAAATAAGGATGCTGACACCATCTATCTAGTTTACGAATAATTATGGTAGTAATAAACAATAACAGTGGACTTACAGAGGTACATTACAGTGGAACCGACATAACTGAGATATATGTTGGTGAGAATTTGGTATGGCCAGTGACACCTCCTACACCAATAGATGGCAAGGTAGTCTATACAATAAATGGTAATACCAACACAATTCCTTGTAATGGGAGTGGTGATACATTGTCATATACAGATATAATGACAGACATCAGAGACAAGGGTGGTGAAATGTCAGACATAAGCGCAATGACATATGTTGCTATTGGTGATTGTGTTGCTGAAATAAGTCATGATTGTTTCGCTGGGTGTGTTATTCTTTCGAGCGTAACCATACCTAGTAGTGTTACAAGTATTGGACAGCAAGCGTTTAAGAATTGCTATAGTCTTTCTAGCGTAACAGTTCCAGATGGCGTTACAAGTATTAGTTCTTTTTTGATGGAAGGTTGCTATAACCTAAGTTCATTCACCATTCCAAATGGTGTTACTCAAATAGGGATGATGGCATTCTATGACTGCTTAAGCTATCTCGACATCACAATACCTAGTTCTGTTACGAGCATTGGCGATAATGCATTTAGAACAGAGAATTGGACACCTCAAGATGCTGACAAGTATAGCAAGATGATGTATATGAAAGACCATAGGGTTGTAAGGTGTTTGGCAACCACACCTCCGCAAATAGGATTGAATGCGTTCTCCATAATCAGTGGAGGCAGCGACATTGCCACATATAAGATATATGTTCCAAGTCAGTCAGTTGATGCATACAAGGCAGCATGGGGAGAGTTTGCAAACAGAATAGAACCTATTGCTCAATAAATATGTTTATTTAAATAAAACGTAAAATATATTTCTAGAAATGATATACCCAGATTGCGATATGAAAAGATGGGAGTATTGCGATAACACAGTTGTACTTGCCAATGCCGACTACTACTACACCAAGGAGCAAACTGAAAAGTTGATTGATGAGGTAAGTGGCATGACCAGGGAAGAGGTTCAAGAACAGATTGACGAATCAATCAGAACCAAGGCTGACAAGTCAGAAGTCAATGAATTGGCAGAAGTTGTAAGACAGCAAGGCGAAAGACTCCTTAACACATATACCAAGACAGAAACAGATTCTTTGCTTGAGAACTACATGTCAAAACTTGAAGCGAAGGGTTTGTTCGCTGGCTATTCAGCTGTTGAAGGTGATGTATTGTCACTTAACGCACAGAACATAACTATAAACTAAATATATATATTTAAACATGGCAGATATTAAGAAAATCAGATTAAGTGGAGTAACTTATAATATTGTTGATGACAATGCTCTACATACACTTGATAACACTGTTACTAGCGGTGGCACAAATGCCGTCAAGGGCAGTGGTATCTATGATGCTATTACTGCATCAAGTGCAGCAGTTCTTGAAACTGTTGGTCAAGCTGGCTATCAGACCGCTACAGATGTTGAGAATGCAATCAGCGGAAAGGCTGACAGTTCTACTGTAGATTCCCTAAACAGTGTTGTTACTGCACACACAGCCAATACTGACATTCATGTAACAGTTGCAGACAAGACTGCATGGAATGCAAAACTTGATGCATCAGACATCACTGGCTTGTTCGGTGTTGCTGACTATGATTCCACAACTCACAGAATCAACTTCTATAACACCTCAACTGGCGGTACTGTTCTTTCCTACATTGACGCTTCCCCATTCCTTGTTGACGGTATGGTTGAGAATGTTGTAATTACTAGCGTAACTAGTGGTGGTAGCGAGGTGACAGTTCTTGAAATCACTTTCAACACTGATGCTGGAAAACAAGCAATCGACATTCCAATCAGTCAGATTTTCGATGCTTCAAACTACTACACCAAGACTGATGTGGATGGTCTGCTTGCTGCAAAGGCAGATACAGCAACAACCTATACCAAGACAGAGGTTGATACGGCTTTGAGCGGAAAACAAGCAACACTTTCTGCTGGCACTGGCATTGACATCACCAACAACACCATTTCTGTTACTGGCGTACCCCTTACAATGGATGATAATGTAACTAGTGGTTCAAGCAATCCAGTTAAGTCAAGTGGTATCTATAATGCTATCACAGCTGCAACAGATACAAAACAAGACACTCTTGTTAGTGGAACCAACATCAAAACTGTTGGAACAAATTCACTTCTTGGTAGTGGAAACATTGCATTGATGACTGCTTCTCTAGGAAGTGGCAACGATAGTGAAACTTTGATTTTTGATTTTGCATAGACATTAAGAATAAACTTCTAACATTTGATGTGGTGAGGGTATTTATACTCTCACCTTTTTTCATATGTTTATTGAAATAACTTAAGTTTTTAAAATCATTATATAATGGCAAATATTAATAAAATTCGTTTGTCTGGACAAACCTATAACATAGAAGACAGTAATGCCACAAAGACTGTGGAGCTAACACAAGCACAATATGATGCTTTAACTGTAAAAGACCCAAATGTCTTTTATATTATAACGGACGCACAAGGTGCGGACTTGTCTAACTATTATACCAAATCAGAGACTTCTGGAGCTACTGAAATCAGCACAGCCCTTGCATCAAAGGCAGATGCAGCAACAACCTATAGTAAGACTGAAGTTGATACAGCATTAGCATCAAAACAGACAACTCTTACAGCAGGCACCAACATAACCATTGTTGATAATGTCATTTCTGCCACTGGTGGAGGAGGTGGCGGAAAAGCAATTAGTGGTGGAACAAATATCTCTATTACAACTGGAGAAACAGCTGATACTATCAACTGTACATTGCCAATATCAGCATCTTCAGCTACAGTATTTATATGTGGCTATAATTTTGTAGGACAAAATAAAATCAATGGCCATAATATATTCATAGGTAGTTCTATTAGTGGTAGTGGATTAAGTGACTACAACACTATAATTTCTAATGGTACTACATCTTCAAATGATGTAAATGTTTACAGCAATGGATATAATTTAATTATAGGAAATAAAAACATTGCAAAAGGTTATGCTAGAATTATTGGTGATAATAATGAGATTGAATTCGATTCATTCGGTATAGGTGAAGGTTTAAAAAGTAATACTAAATCTGTTAATATTGGATATTATAATAATCCATCATCAGCTTCAACAACATTTGGAGACAGTGGCAACACATTATTCTCTGTAGGTAATGGTACATCAAGTTCAGCAAGGCATAATGCATTTGAAATAAGACAGAATGGTGACATCTACATTACAAGTGGTGGAACAGACATTAAGCTTCAAGACAATCTTGGAGGTGGTGGAACTGTAGACCAAACTGTTGTTAGTGGAAGCACCAATGCTGTGGCTGGTGGTGCAGTCTATACACAGTTAGATGGATTGAAGCTTAAGAAAATAACACAAAGTGCTTATAATGCCCTTAGTCCAAACTATGACGCAAACACTTTGTATGTAATAAATGGTTAACGTATGAGTCAAATAAATATTGGAGGTTTGATAGCTGACAAATTTTACCTAGGTAGCTCTGATTCAGTTCAGATTTACTTAGGGAGTATTAAGTTGTATCCACAGACTACTCCACCTACTCCACCAACACCAAGTTCTTGCTACGAGGTCATACCTCAGTCAATTTCGCAATATGCTTCTACCACATATGATTCTGTATACAGTTGGACTGATGGTAAATGGTACATAAAGAATAATCTAAACCAATATGAGGAATATGGCGTATATGATGTTGTAAGTGACATTGCATCAGCAACAACTTATGAAGGAAAGTTAGCTGTAGTTGGTGAAACTGAATATCAGTACAGTGGAGGCTCTTGGGTCGTTGTTGGCTCTTATGTTGACTCATCAGTGACTTATACCATTGATGATACAAACCCATCACCTTATGTTGGTCAAGAACTATCAACCACTTTCAAGATACCATATGCTGATGTTGAATCAATTGGATGGGTTGATTTTCCTATCAGAGACAATAATGATGGTGAATTACATATATCGTTTGATACTGGTGGAATGGCAGATTATCGTTATTGGGGTAGTGGCTCTTATAATGGCACTGTAACAAATGATGGTGAGTATTTTTATTTATCTTTGCCTTCTGAAGCACCACAGAGCATTGTCATTGACAGCATAAACTATTGGAATTCCACACCAATACATATCATCGTTGGGTCAATGCAAGCATCTGTAGAGTATTCCGCAAAGACAGCACCTTCTTCTGCATTGACATATTCAAGTGTGGCTCAAATGGAGGCTGTGACTTGTCCTACAGTTGGTGTTGGACAGTATTGCTATACGAACGGTCAAGCATATAAGTACACTAGCAATAATGAATGGGTATCGGTACAAGATTCAGAACTTTTGCTCAAGTCATTTAATTCCAATGGTGAAGTCAGCCTAATGGGTTGCGGATATAAAGGTGGCGAAGTCAGCAATGACAACATTGTGAGTGGGGCAACTGACATATGGATTGGTGATTGCATAACAAAGGTCAATGACATATTTGATGGACTCTATGATACTTTGTCAGCAGTTACTATACAAGCAACAACACCACCTACATTAATAGATAATTCATATAAACCATCAAATCTAAGTACTGTTAGTGTTCCTTGCTCAAGTGTACATTCGTACAGAACTACTAAATTTTGGAATAATTTTTCTAACAATATTGTATCATCTGAACCAAACTGCCAAACAACAGAATACAAAGCAAGGCTGTATGGTTATAATGGCAATCTATTAGTTGAATTGCCAAGAAGTTCATCTTTAAGTGGAGAAGACATATCAAGTGCTGAAACACAGCAATATTCATCTACCACATATAGTGTAGAATTCGGAGATTGTTTTAGTAGAGTTTATACTAACGCCTTCAAAGGATTTAAACACCTTACAAGCGTAACCATACCAAATAATGTTATGAGTTTTGGTAATAATGTTTTCAATGGTTGTACAAGTTTAAGAAGTATAACACTAGATGATAATTATAACAGCTACATTACTAGTGGTTGCTTCAATGGTTGTACTAGTCTTCAAAGCATTACAATTCCTAGTGGGACTTCAGCAATAGATTCATATGCGTTTAGTGGTTGTACCAGTCTTCAAAGCATTACCATATTGAAGACAAACGGTGTAGTTGAGCTTTGGAATGCAAACGCATTGACAAATACGAACAACTGTCCAATATATGTACCATCTAACTTGGTTAATTCATATAAATCAGCAAGAAATTGGAGCACATATGCAAGTAGAATTCGAGCAATACCAAACAGTTAATATATAATATATTATGATTAAATACGATAACAATACAATTTACGATTGGAACTTTGGTGATGACAACATCATCAAGGTCTACCGCAATAATGCCATTTGCTATTACAAAGTGAGTGGCGGTTCTCCTACAGCACAGACACCTTGCTATGCTGTTGTGGACAACATATCGCAATACCAAGACACTGAGTTTGAGGATGTGTTCAACAATGCAGATGGGAAATGGTATAAGAGAAACAACCTCAACCAATATGAGGAATATGGCGTATATGGAAGTGGTAGGAATATCACCTATTATGAGGGCAAGCTTACCATTGACGAAGAGGTAATACCTCAACCATCAAGATTACCACAAGGTTATACAGAGGTTGAATATATTGAAAGAAATGCTTCACATAACGGTTATGTAGGACTAGGTGAATATTTCCAAGCAAATACAAGGATACAGATTGATTTCCAAATGACACAAGCCAAAGGTAATGCTATTATTGGAGATTATGGTTCAAACGATTCAGATGACTGGAGAGTGTTTCTTAACTATGACTCAGCAGTAAACAATTGGCTTATTTATGATTTTACCAATAGTAGAAATTACTATAATACTGGAGATTGGTCAAAAAGATTTAATATAGAAATTGGAAACTATTACATCAAAGACTTGAACACTGGAAACTATTTGATTAATGAAACTGCTAAAACAGTCTTTTCAAGACCAAATCAAATGTATTTGTTCCATATTGATGGTACTCAAAACACAAATAACATCGACTATGGTCGTATATATAGTTTGAAGATTTGGCAAAACGATGTTTTAGTAAAAGAGTTTGTACCTTGTCAAAGAGATTCTGATGATGCAGTAGGTCTATATGATATTGTAAATAATGAATTCCATAATGCATCTGGAGGAACAATGGTTGCAAGTTCAGCAGTTACTCCACCTTCAACTAAAGCAACTTGTGAGTTTATCTACAGTGGAAATAGTTGGGTAAATGTTGGTGAAGTGAGTGGAAGTACTGCAACATTGCCAAATGTGCCGTTTGTATTGAATTATAATGCAAAGAACTATGATGCTACAACACATTCAATTCCGATGACAAGTGGACAGTTGAATGATACAGATGCCATTGCCGAAAATAATCCAACTAGCATTGTAGACCATTCAGCAGATGGATATATAACCATCTCCGATTCTTCATTTAGAATAAGGAAGGAAAACCAAGACATATCATTGTTCAATAGGAGTTCAAATTCCAATTCTTCAGATATGACTATTGTTTGCAAAGCAAAAACAACGAATGGTGAAAATATAATTACAAACAGAGCTGCTAACTATAACTGGATGTATCGTCTTAAAGGAAATGGTTACTTAACTCTTCATGGACTTGGTGAGACTGACTCATTGGCTTGGAATACATCAAATGCAGATATAATGTCTGTCAGAACTTATTATGACAATGATACAAAGGTCAAATATGACAACTGGACACAGAATACATCATCTACACCAATGTCATTCACATATGGTAGTACTAATGTTGATAGTTCTGCTGCTGGTGCTCTTTTCGTAGGCTATGGATGGAATGATAACAGTGAACAATGGAGCGGTGATTTCTATTGGGTTTATATGGCTCAAGCAAATCTTACGGATGCTCAGATTGGAGACGTAATAGATTATAATGAAGGTGGTGGTTCACCAATATATCCAATGTATTATGATGTGATGCAAGACCCCCCAGATAATGTGACGTTCTCATCCATGACTGAGGCTGAATCTTATGAGTGTCCTTGGTGGGGAATGTCAGCAGACATTGACAACACTGATTACATGTTCTGTGAAACTAATGAATGGCTTACCAAATATGTATACCAAGAGGTAAGTGGGGAATACATGTGTTATGGTGGCAACAAGTACAAGAAAATGCAAGAGTATGACAGAAATGTTGATGGCACAACGAGCGCAACAACGAACTATGTCATTGGTGATTTAATCGAAAGTGGCTCAACCGACTGTGGTTCAAGACTGCCTAGCGGATACAGAGAAGTTGAATATATCGAAAATTCAGCAGCAGTAAGTAATGTTCAAAGACAAGATTTCCTTGCATTGTCATTCGCAAATACAGTTACCAATGATGCGTCTGGTTATACATACACAATATTATTTGAACCTTCAGACTTGACAAACACCTATGGTAATCTATTTGGTAACTCATACATGCAAAATCAGATGATAGGTAGTGGTTATAACAGACTTGCTGTAAATTTTGTAAACCATGACAAAAACACTGCTGATAATTCTTTGGCAGTTGGAAGAAAAATTCAAGCAAAGACTTATTGGATTGATGGAGAAACATATCCAAATGTAGATTTGACAAATATTACGGCAAGCACAACAACAACAACTATATTGACTGGAAGTAGAACCATGACTAATAACACCACAAAGGTTGGATTGTTTAATTTCTATAATACAAGCGACTCTGGAGCTTCCACTGCAAAAGCAAAGATTTATGAGGTGAAGGTTGAAGATAGACAAGGAAACTTGTTGACTCATGGTATACCTTGCGTAAGAACATCTGACAACAAATGTGGATTTTATAATTTGGCTAGGAATGAGTTTGAATATGATGCAAGCGGATTGTTAACATTGACAGCTGGTCCAAACGTCTATCCAACTCCAATTGACTATACGCGGAGGTGATACGTATCCATGCAATTGGACAGTTCAGAATGCGAGTTAAAAGGATAGACCAACAATCTATCCTTTTTTATTGCCAAATATGTTTAGAATATAAATAAATATTCAAAAATATAATAAAATATTATGGGACGTAAATTAGGTTCATTGAATAAATCTACAATTGCAAAGATGCAGCAATCAAGGGGAAACATGTTGAATGTTATGAAGTTTGATAAGCAGATTGCAAATGCCCCTCTAACGAAATATAATGCCCAATATGGCATTGTTAACTATGGTAGTGACAATTTGTATCCATTTAAGCTGATTGACCTTTATAACACATCTGTAACACATCGTTCATGTATTGACTATGCTTGTAATGCAATTGTGGGCGATGGAATAGATTGGGAACAAATGAAGATAAAAAACGGTGATATTCCAAACCCAAATTATTCAATGTCATGGAATGAGTTTATAAGGGCATTGGCGTTTGATTATTGTTTATACAGTGCATTTGCATTCCAGATTATTAAAAATAAAGATAATAAGACATATTCATTCTTTCCACAACCAATTGAAACAATCAGACTTGAAGAAATGGATGAAGATGGTGTTATCAACAATGCTTATCTATGCAAGGATTGGAGCGCAACTGGAAAATATCAGCCTATAAAGATTCCAATGTTCGGTTTCCAAGAAGAGAAGGAAATTCCAAGAGGTGAGGCATATTTGTTCTATCACAAGAGGTACAATCCAGTTAATGCTTATTATGGTTTGCCAATATATTCATCAGCATTAAATGCAATAATGTCAGAGGCAAAATTTCAGACGTATGACCTTAAGAGTGTAACAAATGGATTTACTCCAGTTGGTGCTATAACATTGCCAGCAGTAGAGGATGACCAACAACGAGAAGCAATCATCAATAACGTCACACAAATGTTCACTGGTGAACAAAACGCTAATAGTCTCGTTATAACATTCCGCAATAATATAGAAGATAAGCCAATTGAGTTTACACCTTTCCAAGCAAGTGTCAGCCATGTTGATTTATATTCTCAATCAAATGAAAGAACAATCAACCGCATCATGGCAGCACATAGAATCAACAGTAAAGCATTAATTGGTTATCCTTCTGATGATGTTGGATTCTCTGACTCTGGAGCTTACATGGAAGAGGCGTATAGACTTTATAACATTAATGTTGCAAATAACAATAGAAGGGAGATTCTAGACGTTATAAATACTCTCTTCAAATCAAATGGAGTTGATGTTACCATAATGCTCAAGCCACTTCGCTATAAGACAGATGACACAGAACCATCAACTGTTGATACCAATGTTCAATCACAAGGCGAAACATCAACTGAAGATGATGTTGAAGAAAGAGAAAATAACACACTTTAAAAATGAAATGCTAGTTGGCTTGTTCAGCTAGCATTTCTTCATAATCAGACTTATACATCCATCTGAAACCACTAGCTTGTTCTATGCTAACCCATTTACCTTTGTAAAAGTAGCCACCATTACAACAATGTTGTATATTTGAGTGACTTATATTTGTTTTTCTCTCAGCTTCTCTTATACTATCAAATATATCAACAACAACATAATCTTTAAGTTGAACAACGCTTTTTTTGTATTTTTCTTTGCTTTCGCTAATTTTCTTTTTTGTTTCTTCATCCCAAGGGTTTCCTTTATTCCAAGCAATTTGCCCTTTATGACTATTGCTTTTGTTAATTAAAGAATTAGGATTGTTCATATTTTCTTTATGAGTTACAAGTCTCAGATTCGATAGTTTATTTGTGCCGCCATTCATAATTGGTATTATATGGTCAATTTCTAAACCATCTGGAATTTCACCATTGAAATATTCCCATTTCATTATATGCTCAAGTTGTCTATGCCTTTCTCCATCAGTGCAGTTATACCAATGTTTATTATAACCATTTACCTTTGTGCCTTTTCTATATTTCCCTTTGTAATAATCTCCCCAATCATCATCAGCTTTGAAAGAATAAACACCTTCTATAGTTTCAAATTGTCTTAATTTCATGTTTAATTATCATATGTTTAATAAAAGTTATTTTGTGCAAATATATATAAATAAATATTAAAAACCAAATAATTTAGTATGATTATAAATAAAAAATTCTTTGCAGAATATTCTCCAATAGGCAAAAATTATGATTATAGCGAGATAATGCTATATGTGCCAGTGGCAACTGAAATATGGTTACGTCCTTTGATTGGTAGTGCTTTACTTGACGAGATTGAACAGCAAGTTAAAACAAATACTGTTTCAGAGGCTAATGCGACTTTATTGACAGAAGGAGGATTGTGGCAGTATTTGTGCTATGCTACTTGTTATGAGGGATTGCCATTTTTATGGACGAATATAAGTTCCGTAGGTATAACTCTTGGTAAATCGGATAATAGTAATTCAATAACTCTTAAAGACCTTACATACATTCAGCAACACTTGAGGAATCAAGTTGAAGTGTTGAAAGACCAGTTGAAAAAATGGCTTTGCGAGCATACAGTATCATTCCCACTAGTTGACTGTTGTTCTTGCGGATGCTCATGTTGCCAAGACAATGCAAAATTGAATAAGCCAAATCCCCAAACACAAATTTGGGCAACTAATCGTAAAAACACAGATTTACGTTAAATAAAAAGGGTTACAATGGGTAAAAACTCCATCTGTAACCATTATATTCATTTTTGAAATACCATTTGTCTCTTTCCTTACTATAATATTTTCCATGAGCATGTTTGTTTATTTGAGCTTGAGGAAATTTTGTTTTTTTTGAAGCAACAACAGAGTTTTTATAGATTGCAATTAATTCACCATTAAGATTGTATTGATATATTGGTTTGCTTTTTACTTCTGATATTTTTTCTTTAGTTTTATTTGATAATTTACGTCCTATTTGTTTATTCTTTCTTTTTTCATTAGCTTCTTCAGTATGAAGCCAAGATGCACCAATATTTTTCATAGTTTTTGAACGTTTTTCCCTAGTTATTGGATGTATATTATTTTCTAGATATGAACACCAATAAAGATTTTCAACGTTATTGTTCGTAGTATCGGTGTCATTATGACCAACACAAGGTTTATTATCTGGGTTTGGGATAAACGCTTCTGCTACTAAACGGTGAATAGTACGCTTATCAGTTTTTCCATTCATATGTAAATCCACCAATACATACCCACCATTGTTTATCCAAGTTTTAAGTAAAACACTAGGGAAAACCCTTTTACCTTTGTATTTACCTTTTACCAAATATTCAATCTTCCTTTCACAACTTCTAACATTTCCTTCGTTTGATACTTGGTATATACCTTCATATCCTTCAATATCTTTCCATGTTTCCATATCTAATTCAGTTTTTTGCAAATATATAAAAAATATCTCAAAAAAACAAAAAATAAGACAAAATAAAGAAAATAAACAAAGAAATAATAAATAAAGCCCTACAGACGTTCGAAATCTGTAGGGCTTATACTTTATCGTCTGACACATAGAAATGCGTCCTAGGGGCTTTAAAATGACTTCTAATCCTCTTCCAACTTGGTTAATTCATTAAAAACATTTGTATCTAACTCTTGGTCGAACATATCCCAATCTTCTACCAAGAGTTTTCCATTTTTTGTATATATCTCCAATGTCTTGTCAATGGCTCTGTCAACTGCTGCGAAATAATCGTCAACAT
>Ga0326512_10000309_pt1 | contig 41496 bp, 32 predicted proteins | sample 1_2617_0518_D_FD_203652 | JGI IMG/M metagenome (GOLD analysis project Ga0326512, IMG submission 203652) | Bovine rumen microbial communities from UC Davis, California, United States - 1_2617_0518 | ecosystem: Host-associated > Mammals > Digestive system > Stomach > Rumen | place: USA... | reverse complement strand
TTACTCATCTGGATGAAAGCACCAGTAGTGTTGCCGCTGGCATCAATCACAGCACCAGCAGCACCAGTAATAATTACGTTGGCAGCAGCCTCAATAGGAGCAGTAACCTTGTAAGCACCAGCTGCCAGGTTAATCGTCAGGTTCTTAACAGGAGCATCAGCTGCAGCAGTGGCAATAGCTGCGGTGATGTCACCACCAGTAATGTCAGAAGCCTTGATAACAACATCTACAGGAGCCTTCTTGAAGGTAGCGTTTACCGTAACGGCATCAGCAGGCATGGTGAACTTGCCATCCTTTACTGTAACAGCCAGATCAGATGTAACACCTGTTACCGAAATAGCGTCAAGTTCATAGCCATCATTTGGAGTAGCAGTAATCGTCACCTCGTCACCCTCTGCGGCATAATCCTTGTCAGTCTTAATAGTTCCATTCTCAATACCAGTCGCAATATTAACAGTGTAACCAGTAAGCACTTCTACCTGAGTAATAGTAGTCTTTGAACCACCCTGAACGACCAGACCATGATTATTCGTAACATCCTTAAGTATTGTTGCAGGAGCATCAGTCAATAAAACAAAATCAACAGGAGTCTTATCATAACGATTGATGGTTTTTAAATCAGATTCTTCAAACGGTGTCCAAGTATAACTCTCACCTTTAATATATTGTAATCTAACCCAACCACTTACTTCTTGCGTCCAATCGGTAGCATCAAGTGTAACACGGATGATATCACCTTTCTTAATTCCAGCTTTTACCAAGTGTACTAAATCTATAGTTATATTAGATTCGGTTGCAGAACCAATCCAAATGGAATTTTCAGAACCTTTATAGACTTCTTTTCTTAACTCTACCTTACTGATAGTACAATTACCGCCACCAAGTCTGAAACCATTCTCCTTGATATACTTGTACATATCACCAGTAACAGGAAAACTTGCAACATAAGGAGCTGTCTGCTTTCCAATATTATATGTCTCGGTGATTGCCTTTTTGTCTTCGTCACAAAGGGTAATCTGAGTAGACCATTCTTGTTCTGTGCTATTAATGGCAGCAACGGTTACATCGATAACATCACCGATGGCCACATTTGCACATTTCTCTACTGGGATAGCGATATTCCATCCCCAATTCACGTCAACAGGTGTCTCACTGCTCCACAGAACTTCAGGATCACCTGCTCTTCGCGAAGCTTGTGTCACCGCAAAAGCCAAAATAGCGATTGCAGTCAACGAAAAGAAAGATAGTAACTTCTTTTTCATACGCTTTTTTGTTTTAGTTTGTTAATAGTGTTTATTATATAAATGTATATATTGTTTTCAGTAGTTGTGTAGAATATGTTTCAACCCTGCATAGCAAAGCAGATATAACACGATGCAAAGATAATATAATTTAGGAAATTATCACCATTCCTTTACATTATTTAACGGAAAGATGGATTTAAGGGAACATGATTTGAACAAATTGAGACACTGTCGCCTATTGAGCGAATACTTGTTTTATGACAAATAATTGACAAAGTGCCTCTGAGGTTTCGCGAAAAATCCACCAACTCCTAACTTGGTCTCAAATATGCGAAAATAGAGCCGTTATCGTATCGCATTGATACTGAGAACGTTGTCTTGTTTTTACTCTTTTTTACCCTCGAAAAACACCTCAAAAAGTGCCAGAAACGCCCTTAAAAGTGCCTTCTTTTCACCTTGAAAGGCGGCACCTAACGGGTAAGAAGGCGGCACCTAACGGGTAGGAAGGTACCGACAAACCCCTTCGAAGGTGCCGCCTTCATCCATTTCACCCCGAAACAACCAAGTTTTTTGCCTCTACCAATCCTAGAAGCACCAAAAATCCATACACGTTTTTTGACCATATTTCTTGACATAAAGACCGATTTTGTGGGTGGAAATAAAGATTTATAAACCATTAACGTCTCGTTAATGAGTACAATCAAGGGGAAGGAGGGTCTTATTATTATAATAAACGCGTTTAAAAACTAATTATGAGAAGACTTATCATTTCAGCTGTATCGTTGCTGAGCGTAGCAACGACGGCATTTGCACAGTATCCTGACCTCACTGACGAGGCCAAGAAGATGATTGGAGAACAGAAAGCACAGTGGAAGGCGCATAGCGACTCCGCATGGGAAGCAGCCTTCCCTATCGTGATTGAAGAAGCAAAGGCAGGTCGTCCATACGTACCCTGGGCAGCCCGTCCCTATGACTTGCGTCAGGCAAAGATACCCGCATTCCCAGGTGCTGAAGGCGGTGGTATGTTTACCTTCGGCGGTCGTGGTGGTAAGGTATTAACCGTCACCAACCTCAACGACGACGGTCCCGGCTCCTTCCGCTGGGCATGTGAACAAGGCGGTGCCCGCATCATCGTGTTCAATGTCAGCGGTATCATCCGCCTGAAGTCACCCATCTACGTCCGTGCTCCCTATATCACCATTGCCGGACAGACAGCTCCCGGCGACGGTATCATCATTGCCGGAGAGTCGTTCCAGGTAGACACCCATGATGTCATCGTCCGCCACATGCGTTTCCGCCGTGGTGAGACTCTGGTGACCAACCGTGAGGACTCCTTCGGAGGTAACCCTGTGGGCAATATCATGATCGACCACTGCTCTTGTGAATGGGGACTCGATGAGAACATCTCCTTCTACCGTCATATGTTCGATATGCATGACGGTAAGCCCAACCGCAAGGAGCCTACTGTCAATGTGACCATCCAGAACACCATCAGTGCCAAGGCACTCGACACTTGGAACCACGCTTTCGGTTCGACGATCGGAGGAGAGAACACCACGTTCATGCGTAACCTCTGGGCTGACAACACCGGTCGTAACCCAAGTATCGGCTGGGGTGGCGTGTTCAATTATATTAATAATGTTGTGTATAACTGGGTACACCGTACCGCCGACGGTGGCGAGTTCACCACCATGTCGAACTTCATCAACAACTACTACAAGCCCGGTCCGCTGACTCCGAAAGACTCACCCGTAGGACATCGTATCGTCAAGAGCGAGAGCCGTTCACAGGGACTGTTCCCCTTCAAGCAGTTCGGACGTGTCTATGCCGAGGGCAATATCATGGAAGGCTATCCCGAGATCACGAAGGACAACTGGAACGGTGGTATCCAGACCGCCGACAAGGACGGTGAGATGGATGCCACGGAGAAAGCACTCATGCGCTCCAACGAGCCTTTCGTCATGCCACACCTGACCATGATGAGTGCACAGGAGGCTTTTGAATGGGTACTCTCCAACGCTGGAGCCACCATCCCCTGCCGTGACATCGTCGACCAGCGTATCTGCGAGGAAGTAAGAACTGGTGTCGCCTACTATGTGAAAGACTATGAGAAGAAGGTCAAGGACAATCCTTACGGTGACATGTGGGGACTCCACGACAAGTCGAAGAACGCAGAGGGCACGTTCAAATACCGCCGTCTGCCCAATGACTCCTACAAACAGGGTATCATCACCGACCCACGACAGATGGGCGGTTATCCTGAGTTCAAGAAATGGAGCCCTCGCAAAGACAGCGACGGCGACGGTATGCCTGACGAGTGGGAGAAGAAGAACGGTCTGAACCCCAACGACGCCAGCGATGCCGTAAAGGACTGTAACGGTGATGGTTACACCAATATCGAGAAGTATATCAATGCCATCCCTACCGATAAGAAGGTAGACTGGACGGATATGAAGAACAACCATGATACACTTGTAAAAGCACTATGAACAACAAAGAACTGACAATTCTTGCGGAAAAAAACCGCAAACGACTCGTAGAGGTTGTCTACCGTGCCAAGGCAGGACATATCGGAGGCGACCTGTCCTGTCTGAATGTGATGACGGCACTCTACTTCCATGTGATGCAAGGTCTGGACCCTCAAGCCCCCAAGGCTCCCAATCGCGACCGTTTCGTACTGAGTAAGGGACACTGTGTGGAAGCACTCTATGTGACCCTGGAGGCAAAGGGATTCCTGAAATCAGAGGTCCTCGACACCTTAGGACAGTATGGTTCCATCCTCAGCGGACACCCCACCATTGAGGTGCCTGGCATCGAGGTTAACAGTGGTGCCTTAGGACACGGACTCAGCATCGGTATCGGTATGGCGATTGCAGAGAAGATGAATCGTGACGCCTACCTCCCTGCCACACCTTCCACATCTACCCCCACCTACCGTACCTATGTCCTGATGGGCGATGGTGAGCAGGGCGAGGGCTCTATCTACGAAGCTGCGATGGCTGGTGGGAAGTACAAGCTCGACAACCTCGTTGCCATCATCGACCGTAACCACCTGCAGATCAGCGGTGACACGGAGGACGTGATGCCCATCGACAATATCCGTGAGCGTTGGAGTGCCTTCGGATGGGACGTGATCGAGATGAACGGGGACTCGATGGATGATATCGTCAAGACCTTCGACGCCATCGACTATACCAACAAGAAACCCCACCTGATTATCTCCAATACCACCAAGGGTAAGGGCGTAAGCTTCATGGAAGGCATTGCCAAATGGCACCATGGTGTGCTCAATGCCGAGCAGTGCGAGGCTGCCGTGAAGGAAATCGAAGAGAGAATCGCCCAATTAGAATCGTAATTTCGAAATCCCGGAATACCGGAATCCCGAAATACCGTAATCGACGCAGTCGCTTTTACAAAGAGCGAAGCTCGACTAAAAGAAATACCGGAATCCCGAATTAAAGAAAGAAAAAAACTATGATAGCTTGTAGAAAACAGTTTACTGACACGTTGCTGGAACTGGCACGTGAAGACAAAGATATTATCGCTGTGACCACGGATGCCCGTGGCTCCGTGACACTGGGTGACTACGCCACAGCACTGCCCAAGCAGTTTGTGGAATGCGGTATCGCAGAACAGGATGCGGTAGGGATCTCCGCAGGTCTCGCCCACTCTGGCAAGAAAGTGTTTTGCTGCGGTCCCGCCTGCTTCTATGTGGCACGTTCCCTGGAACAGGTGAAAGTCGACCTCGCATACTCTGAGAATCCTGTCACCATCCTTGGTGTATCTGGTGGTGTCGCCTATGGCGCATTAGGTGCTACCCATCACTCGTTGCACGATATCGCCGTGCTGCGTACTTTTCCTGGCATGACAGTCTGTCTGCCCTCCGACTGGCGTTTCACCAAGAAACTCGTGAAACTGCTTGTCGACTACGATAAGCCGTGTTATGTCCGTGTTGGACGTGCCGCCGTACCTGATGTCTATGCTGACGACAACTTCGAGGTGATTCCCGGTAAGGCAATCACCGTACTGGATGGTAATGATATCACCATCGTAGCTGCCGGCGAGACTGTTTACCACGCTTGGCAGGCTGGTCTGCAACTGAAAGAGAAAGGTATTAACGCCAGAGTCCTCGACTGTTCATGGATCAAGCCCTTCGACACTGAGGCAATCCTAAAGGCTGCCAAGGAGACAGGTCGTTTCGTCACCGTTGAGGAGCATAGTCAGTTTGGTGGATTGGGTGCGATGGTCTGTGAGACTATCAGTGAGCATCCTGTACCCGTCCGCATCCTGGGTATCCCTGACGAGAATGTCGTACATGGCACGAACGCTGAGATTTTCCACCACTACGGACTTGATGCCGAAGGCATTACAAAGTCCGTGATGGACTTTGTAAGTGAAAAGTGAAGAGTGAAAAGTGAATAATTTGCTACCGCTATATGAATTACATCATCGCAATAGACCAGAGCACTTCGTCAACCAAGGCACTCCTCTTTGACGAGCAGTGTAAGATGCTGACCCGCACTAATGTCGACCACCAACAGTACTACCCCCAGACAGGTTGGGTAGAGCATGATGCGGAGGAAATCTATCAGAATATGATTGTTGCCATCCGGCAACTAATCTCTGAGAACTCCGAGTACTCTGAGAACTCTGAGTACTCCCTCGCCATCACCAACCAGCGCGAGACGGCTGTGGTATGGAATAAAGCGACAGGCAAGCCCATTGCCAATGCTGTGGTATGGCAGGACACCCGTGGTGCAGAACTGTGTCGTGAGTTACGCTCACAGGGCTATGCCAAACGGGTCTTTGACAAGAGCGGACTGCTGATCGACCCCAACTTCTCGGCATCCGGTGTGAAATGGCTGCTGGAGCATATCGAAGGAGCCCGTGAGGCTGCCAACCGTGGCGAATTGCTGATGGGTACCATCGAGACGTGGCTTATCTGGAAACTGACAGGCGGTAAGTTACATGCGACAGACTATACCAATGCCTCGCGTACCATGTTATTCAATATCCATACCATGGACTGGGATGACGACCTGTTGGCACTGTTTGACATCCCCCGTTCGATGATGCCGGAAGTACGTCCCTGCGATGCCGTCTATGGCGAGACGACTTGTGAGGGACTCTTCCCCACCCCCATCACCATTGCCGGTGTACTGGGCGACAGTCATGGAGCCCTCGTCGGACAGATGTGTTTCACCAAAGGTTCAGGCAAGGTGACCTATGGTACGGGAAGCAGTGTGATGGTGAATATCGGTGAGGAACCGAAGGCTGCCCCCGAGGGACTGGTGACCAGTGTGGGCTTCTCAGCCTTCGGCAAGGTTTACTATGGTTTTGAGGGAAATATCTATAGCACGGGAGCCACCTTGAAATGGATTGCCGACCAATTGAAACTGGTAGGTCATCCTGCAGAGATGGAGGCATTGGCGACCAGTGTCGAGGACAACGGTGGCGTGTATATCGTCCCTGCCTTTTCCGGACTCGGTGCCCCCTGGTGGCAGAGTAATGTGAAGGGGGCTGTCTTCGGACTGACCTTCGCCACGACGAAGGCTCACTTCCTACGTGCCGCCTTGGAGAGTATCGCCTACCAGATCAAGGACTTGGTAGATGTAATGGCACGTGCCACAGGCGGTCGTCTGAAGGAGATTGCCGCTGACGGCGGTCCTACAAAGAACAAGTTCTTGATGCAGTTCCAGGCTGATATGCTCAATACTCCCGTGGTCTGCACGGAAGTCGACGATGCCTCAGCCTTCGGTGCCGTCATCATGAACGGCTTCGCCCGTGGCTTGTGGAAGAGTTTCGAGGAGGTACGCCCGCTGCGTAAGGTAACGGAAACTTATCAGCCAAACTCTACACTCTACACTCTACACTCTACACTTTACCAGGGCTGGCGCAATGCGGTGAATCAATTGATAAAATAATAAAAACTTAAAACAATATGAGAAACGGAAAAACTTGCTTTGGCGTGATTATCGGAACTCGCGCCTATTTTAATTCAGAACTTGCCAAGGACGTGCGCAAGCAGTTACTTAAGACACTGGAGGACGGTGGCTACGAATATATCATCCTGCCGGAGGATGCTACCCCTACCGGCAGCAGCAGTATCGAGACCCGTGAGGACGGACTGAAGGTATCGAAACAGTTCCGCGAGCACCGTGACGAGATTGACGGTATCATCGTCTCCTTGCCCAACTTCGGTTTCGAGATTGGTATCATCAATGCCATCAGTGACGCTGACCTGAACGTACCTGTCTTGGTACAGGCTTGTGACGATGAGAATGACAAGGTAGACCTTGACAGTCGTCGTGATGCTTTCTGCGGAAAGATCTCCGTCTGCAACAACCTCTACCAGTATGGCATCCCCTTCACGGACACCACCCTGCACACCTATTCTATCTATAGTGAGCTCCTGGCGAAAGACATCGACAAGTTTGCCGCTATCTGCCGTGTCGTCAACGGACTGCGTCACTGTCGTATCGGACAGATTGGTACACGTCCTCTCGGTTTCAATACCTGTCGTGCCAGTGAGAAGTTGTTACAGCGTTATGGTATCACCGTCGTTCCTGCCGACCTGAGTGAGATTCTCTTTGCCGCTCAGAAAATCAGCGATGACGATCCGAAGTTCAAGGCGATGTGTGAGCGTACTTGTAACTATGCGCAAGTCCCCGACAACTATAAGGAGAAGCTGGGGCTACAAGCGAAGTTCAGTGTCGCCGTCGAGAACTGGATAGAGGCGAATGACGTACAGGCTGTCGCCATCCAGTGCTGGGACTCCCTGGAACAGAACTATGGATGTGCTCCCTGTGTGACGATGTCGATGCTGGGTGACAAACTCATCCCCGCTGCTTGTGAGACGGACATCGCCGGTGCTATATCCATGTACGCACTGACCCTTGCCTCCGGGAAGGCTTCGGCATTGCTCGATTGGAACAATAACTTCGCAGAGGATCGCAACAAATGTGTATGTACCCACTGTGGCAACTATCCAAAATCCTTCGTACAGAACGACCTGAAGTTAGGTCCCCTCGGTGTACTGGGACGCACTCTGGGTAAGATCAACACCTTCGGTGCTGTCTATGCCAAGGTGACGGGCGGTCCTTTCACCTTCTTCCGTATCTCCACCGACGACCCGAAAGGTTGTATCAAGGCTTATCTCGGCAAGGGCGAGATCACTGACGACCCCTACGGAATGGACGGTTGTATCGCTGTCACCAAGGTGGATAACCTTCAGCAGTTGATGAAGTATATTTGCAAAAACGGTTTCGAGCATCACGTCGCTATGTGCCGCACCGATGTGGTGGACATCCTCAATGAAGCGATAGAGACTTATCTGGGTTGGAACCTTTATGTGCATGAATAGAGGTAGTATGATGTAAGATGTAAAAGGAAAGAAGTATGATAAACAAGAAATACAAAGGCGTGGTCGTTCCGATGGTCACACCTGTTAAAGAAAATGGTACGCTCGACACACAGGCTGTGGAGCGTATCATTACATTTTTTGTCCAGGCAGGTGTCTCTCCCCTGTTGATGGGTACGACTGGTGAGGGAAACAGTGTCAGCCAGAAGGACGGTTTGTTATTTGTGGAGACGGCAGTGAAGGCTGCACAGAAACGTATCACTATCTATGCAGGACTGACCGGCAACTGTTTCGCAGAGCAACTGGCACAGGCAGAGGCTTATACCAAAGCGGGGGCAGATGTCATCGTAGCCACCCTGCCCACCTACTATGCCCTGACGGAAGAGCAGATGGAGAACTACTACCGCACTCTTGCCGATAGTATCAAGGGACCATTGATGCTCTATAACATCCTCGCTACGACACACATGAGTATCCCCGTAGGAGTTATCCGTCGGCTTGCTGACCATCCTAATATCGTGGGACTGAAAGACTCGGAACGTGACCTGGAGCGTATGGCACAGTGTATAGAGATTGCCAAGGATCGTGATGACTTCTGCTATTTCTGCGGATGGGCGGCACAGTCGGCACACTCCCTTGAACTGGGTGGAGACGGTATCGTACCATCTACCGGCAATTTCGTCCCGGAGATGTTCCAACAGCTCTACGAAGCAGCAGTTGCCGGCGATATGGCGACAGCAAATCGTCTGCAGGACGAGACGAATGAGATTGCCAAGATCTATCAGAAAGACCGTACCTTAGGACAGTCACTCACCGCCTTGAAGGTGATGATGCAAACCAAGGGACTCTGTGAGCCTTGGATGCTGATGCCGCTGACCCGCCTCTCCGCAGCAGAAGAACAGGCGATTGCCGCCAAGTCGACATCCCTTTCATAATCCCGATATATCGTAATCTCGAAATTCCGAAATCCCGAAATTCCGAAACATCAAAATCTCAACATGCACTTAATAGATTACCTCATCGTCCTGTTGTCCATCCTTGCCGCCATCGGCACGGGTGTGTGGTTCGCCCATAAGCAGAAGGACACGTCACAGTATTTTGCCGGAGGTGGTAAGATTCCTGCCTGGGCAGTAGGTATCTCTATCTTTGCAACACTCATCAGTAGTGTGACCTTCCTCGCTTATCCGGGTGCCGCCTATGCTGACAACTGGATATTGCTGGTGCAGGGACTGATGGTACCTATCGTACTATTGGCTCTGGTAGGGGTCATCGTACCATTATTCCGCAAAGTGATACGTCTCTCCACCTACGAGTATTTCGAGCGTCGCTTCGGACTCTTCGCAAGACTCTATAGCTCGTTTGCTTTCACCCTGGGACATTTTTCCAAGGCGGGTACGGTTTTCTTCCTCGTATCAATGGCGTTGGCAACATTCCTGAATATCGACATCTATGCCATCGTTCTCGTCTTAGGTATCACCATCATCATCCTGACATTGTTTGGAGGCATGGAGGCGATTGTATGGATGGACGTGGCACAGGGTTTCCTGCTCATTGGCGGCGGTATCATCTGTATCGCCATCCTGTTGTTCGGTATCGAGGGCGGTCCCGCCGAGACATTCCGTATTGCCTCGGAATACAATAAGATATCCTTTGGTCCCTACGACTGGGATTTGACACAGTTGACATTCATCGTGATGGTATTGAATGGTATCTTCTATGCTTTGCAGAAATACGGTACTGACCAGACCATTGTACAACGTTACCTTGCTGCCAAGAACGACAAAGAAGCGAAGAAAGCGGCGTATATCGGTGTGCTGATGAGTGTTCCCATCTGGGCTTTGTTTATGTTTATCGGTACGGCACTCTTCGCCTATTACCATGCCCAGGGAGCCCCGCTGTTGCCAGAGGGTATCAAAGCGGACGAGGTCTTCCCCTACTTCATCGCCCATGAACTGCCTGTCGGTATTCGTGGTCTTATCATTGCCGCCCTTGCCGCCGCTGCTATCTCATCACTGGACAGCGACCTCAACTGTCTGTCGGCAATTGCCGTCCAGGACTATTACAAACGGTTCCGCAAGGATGCCACCGACCAACAGCAACTGCGTTTCGGCAAGTGGATGGTGGTGGCTGCCGGTATCGGAGCCATCGGTGTCGCTGCCCTCTATATCTCATGGGGCGGAGAAGGTGTCCTCGGTGCTTTGTTCTCACTCTATGCCATCTTCTCGGCAGGTATTGTGGGAATCTTCATCCTCGGACTTTTCAGTCGTCGTGCCAACAAACAAGGACTGTATATTGGCATCGCTGTTGCCGTCTTGTATACCGCCTATGCCGTGTTGACATCTACAAAGGTAGACATCCACGGAACTGGAGTCAAGGAGACTTTGCTTGACCTGGGTGACTGGAACTTCACTCATCACAAATACATGTTAGGTGTCTACTCTCACCTCATCGTCCTCGTCGTCGGTTATCTGGCGAGTTTCCTCTTCAAGACGCCGCTTGCCGACAAGGAACTGACTATCTGGGGATATATAGAAGAGGTAAGAGGTAAGAAGTAAGAAATTTAACTTAATGATTATGAAACAGATTACACTTTTGCAGCCACAGAAGATTGTATTCGGTACTGGCTGCATCCAGACATTAGTAGAAGACTATAAGAAACTGGGATACCAGCGTCTGTTTGTATTGACGGCGCCACCCATCCTGCCCCTCATTGAACCGACACTGGCAGCATTGAAAGCCGCAGGAACCAATATTGAGGTATTCGACCAGATTATGGCAGAACCCACACTCAACGATTTCAATGCTATCGTGGAGAAAGCACGCCAGTTTGATGCTGACAGCGTAGTAGGTATTGGTGGCGGTAGTGTCCTTGATGTCGCCAAGTTGGTCGCAGCCTTTGTTCATTCCGACCAACAGGCAGCCGATTGCTTCGGCACAGGTTTCATCAAGGCGAAAGGATTGTGGTTTGCCTGTCTGCCGACAACAGCAGGAACAGGCTCGGAAGTATCACCCAATGCCATCTTGTTGGATGAGCGTGACCACCTGAAGAAAGGTATCGTCTCTCCTTACCTCATCGCCGATGCCGCCTATGTGGATCCTAAACTGACATGGACGGTACCTGCCAAGGTCACTGCTGACACGGGAATGGATGCGCTGACCCACTGTATCGAGGCATACACCAACAAGTTTGCCCATCCCACCGTCGACATCTATGCGCTCAAAGGTATACAACTTATTGCCGCTAATCTGGAGACAGCCGTAAAGGACGGTAAGAATCAGGAGGCTCGTGAGGCACTTGCCCTTGGTTCTCTGTATGGCGGACTCTGTCTTGGTCCTGTCAACACAGCGGCAGTCCATGCTCTCTCCTATCCCCTCGGTGGTGAGTTCCATATTCCCCACGGACTATCGAATGCCATCCTGTTGCCATCAGTGATGAAGTTCAATGCAGAGGCTTGTCCCAAGCGCTATGCGGAAGTGGCGGCAGCTTTGCTTTCCAGTACGTCTGGTTCTCCTAGTGACACCAGTGACATTCGTCTTGCCCAGCAAGGGGTAGACTTCATCTATCGCTTAGCCGAAGCCGTGGGTATTCCCAAGAAACTGACAGACCTTGGAATTCCACAGTCTGCCGTGGATGGTATGGCGAAAGCAGCCATGGAGGTGCAGCGTCTGCTGAAGAACAACCCGAGAGAGGTCACTGAGCAGGATGCGAAAGACATTTATAATTCATTATATTAACTCGAGATTCCGAAATGCCGAAATGCCGAAATAAAAAAAACAAAAAACGATGAAACCAATATTAGCTATCACCATGGGCGACCCCGCAGGTATCGGACCTGAGATTACGGTACGCGCCCTGAATAGAAAAGAGACTTACGAGAAGTGCCAACCCATCGTCACCGGTGATGCCGCCATCATGGAGCAGGCAGTGAAATTGCTGGGCTTCGACCTAAAGGTGAATGCCGTACAGAGTGTCAAGGACGCCAAGTTTGAGTATGGCACTATTGATGTCTATGACCTGCAGTGTGTCGACCTCTCCACTTTTGAGTTCGGTAAGGTACAGCCACAGTGTGGCAATGCCGCCTTCCAGTATATCAAGAAAGCGATAGACCTCGCTATGGCGGATGAGGTAGACGGTACGGTGACAGCACCCCTGAACAAAGAGGCGTTGAATCTTGCAGGACATCATTATGACGGACATACGGAGATCTACGCCACCTTCACCAATACAAAGAAATATGCCATGATGCTTGCCGACGAGAACATCCGCGTCATCCATGTCTCTACCCATGTCCCTTTGCGGAAGGCTTGTGACCTGGTGAAGAAGGCTCGTGTCATCGAGTGTGTGGAACTGATAGACGATGCTTGTCGTCAGTTTGGTATCGAGAAGCCACATATCGGGGTGGCTGGTCTGAACCCCCATTCCAGTGAGAACGGTATGTTCGGCTATGAGGAGGCGCAGGAGATTATCCCCGCCATTGAGGAACTGAAAGCCCGTGGCTTTGATGTCGAAGGTCCTGTACCTCCCGACTCCATCTTCGCCAAGGCGAAGTGCGGACAGTTCGACGGATGTGTCGCCATGTACCACGACCAGGGACACATCCCCTTGAAGGTATGTGCCTTCAACTGGAACAAGGAAACGGGAAAGATGGAGAGTGCCAGTGGTGTGAATATCACCCTCGGACTACCTATCATCCGTGTCAGTGTTGATCATGGTACCGCTTTCGATGTGGCAGGCAAGGGTATTGCCAATGACAGCGCGATGACCCTCTCCATCGACTATGCTACCCGTATGGCGATCTATAGGAGAGAGAGAAGAAGAACTGAGAGATGAGATGATTGTCATTGCCGATGATATCACTGGGGCTGCGGAGATAGCAGGTATCGCTTTCGAGGCAGGCGAAGACGTTCGTTTAGTTTGTGGCGATGTCACCGTCACAAACGGAACGACCGTCATTGCCACTGATACCCGTTCTATGACAGAGGTGGAGGCGATTGCCGAAACCCGCCGTATCACCTCTTCCCTCCCTCAACAGAGAGGGTCTCTCTTCAAAAAGACAGACTCCGCCCTACGGGGTCATGTGGTAGCGGAACTGAAGACGCTGATGGAGGCAACAGGTTACCAGCGTGCCGTCTATTTACCAGCGAATCCCTCTAAGGGAAGAATCATCAAAGATGGGATCTATTATATCAATGGAACACCTATCGACCAGACCGATTTCTCTTTTGATCCGGAGTTTCCGGCTAAGACGGCTGTTCTCAGAGAGCGCTTCCCTGATGCGGAGACAAGTGGTATCCTTATGCCTGATGCGGAAAGCAAAGAAGACATCCAAAAAGTAATTGCTGCCTATGATGACGGGCATACCCTTTTCGCTGGTGCCGCCGATTTATTTGAGGCGACTATAGGGACTATAGATACTATAGGGACTATAGGAACTATAGATACTATAGGAACCCTCTTCCTCTGCGGCAGCACCCAAAGCAAGCCATTAGACCTCAGCATCCCTGTAACGGCAATGCCCTTGGACATCTATGACGGCAGTAAGGATATCACATCCTGGTTGGAGGAAGCCTGTGCCATCTACCAGCGGGAAGGTTCCTTGATGATTACCATTCCCCATCGTCATCGTACAGGAAAGGAAGTCGCCATCCATCTGCGAGAGACGACAGCACGACTCATCCAACACTTAGTGGAGAGACAGCAACCCCAACAACTGATTATCGAGGGAGGAGCCAGTACCTTTGCCACCCTACGGCATCTTGGGTGGAACGAACTGAAGGTTGTCAGTCAGTTAGCACCAGGGGTTATCAAAACGAAAGCCCCGAATGGGACTTTCGTTATCATGAAACCCGGGAGTTACCCTTGGGGATCCTTATTCTCGTGTTAACTTCCTATATCTTCACTATGGAAGCGACTTTGTCGATTATTTGATTCTATCCATGTGGATTCTCTCTCCCATCAGACTATTCAGATACACTTCCAAAGCAGTATAACCCTTTGAAGACACCACCGATTTACCGTCTTCAGAATTTGTCGGATCAAGACCATTAGCCGTCTCCCAGTCATCAGCCATACCGTCGTGGTCATCATCCAGCACAGGCATTGCTGTAGCATAATGAGGCCATCCGTCAGCATCAGCAGGTGAGTCTATAATACCCTGTTTGCCAGCACTCTCTCCTTTGTATTTAGGAAGACCGCTTCTCACATCCTCTATCACACGATGTTCCACATCGTCGCGACGAATAGTGCCGGCTTTCTCCAATACATGCTGATATGCTTTTTCCGCAGACTCCGCAGGTGTGAGGAATTTGTCAAAATCAGGTTTACTGAGCAGACAATCCTGTCGCATCTGCTCCACGCTGAATCCAGTCTTATTACCAATAAGTTGCCAGTTGTCCTGAGTATTCTGTCCCTCCATCACATTCCCTGAGAAATACCAAAGGGACGGACTTGTGAGTGTCTTACCCTTACGTGCCGCAGAGAGTTCTATGAAGTAGTTATCAGACGGATGAGCAGGTCCCGGCTTGTAATAGTTTCCCACGAAATTACACTCATGAGTACTCCCCTCACCTGCCTCGTTCTCTCCACCATAGCAGGAGTTCTTTCTTCCCCAGTTGAAGTTCACATTATTCATAAACTCCAGGAACACGTTCCTGTCACCCTTAGGATTACTGGCTCCATTGATACGCGGACTGCGACTGTCGTTATTGGCAAGCAGGTTATGATGGAAGGAAGCAGGAGAGCCTCCCCATTGACAACCATAGCCACGGACCCCTTTGTGATGTCCCGCATTATAAAGTCCCTCGTGGATGATACACCACTGCACGGTCGTGAAATGATTATCGTATATTGTAGTGTTCTCCTCACCACTCCAACCAAAGCAGCAGTGGTCGATGATGATATTCTTGGCATTCTCAATACCGATGGCACCTCCTGCGATAAAATTACCTTTCTTGTCTTTTGCAGGATCCTCCTTCACACCCAGACGGGAACGGATATTACGAATGATGACATTCTCGGACCCGCCGAGGTTTAACTTACCACCACGAAGGAGGATACCCTCTCCTGGTGCCGTCTGACCTGCGATGGTCACATTCCTCAATTTGGCACGAATCGCATTCTCACCTTTACGCTGCGGGTCAGCACCTATGTTGATGACCCCACTGACACGAAAGACGATGGTGGCATTCTCCTTACCCGCCTCTGTCAATGCCCATCGTAACGAGCCTTCACCACTATTCTCCAAGTTGGTGACCTCAACGACCTTGCCACCTCTTCCTCCAGAAGCATATTTCCCAAAGCCCCGTGCTGTCGGGAAGGCAAGAAGCTCATCCTCCAAGGGAGCATAGTCTTCCATCATCTGATTAGCAGCAATGACGACCTCTGGGTTAAATGCAGACACTTTAGGTCTGACACTACGGAATACTGCATCTACCTGTTCCCATGTGCATACCTTCGCATAGTCCGCGTCTGTCATCTGATGACTCCAGCTGATACGTTTAGACACCTCCACAGGTGCAGCACCGTTTCTACTCTTATACTCTGCAAAGAACGACTTGCTACCGTCATTACCACCCATCGTCTGCCATCCTGCAGGATGAACCGCCTTTCCTAAATCACAGTTCAACCAGAGACTGCCACATTTCTCCGCTCCCCAGCAACGTCCCAAATACACTTTCTCATCAGCGACGCCAGCAGCCTTTGTCACCTTACAGTTATTAAAAACGAAACCCAACCATATCCTGGTGCCATCGGCAGCTGTCGCATAGACGTTAATATCCTCCGGTGCCGTGATATAGCCATTACCCACACTGTTCAACGTACACTGCTCAAACCAGCAGGTACCACCAGCATAGATATAGTCGACGGCACCCTCGATGACACATTCCTTATAATAGCTACGCGTGTCTTTCTTGGAACGATGTGTGTCCTGATATCCAGCTATCTTACAACGGTAATAGGTCTGTCGGTCACCTGACACGAAGAGTGCCAGAGCCTGTCCTCCTTCCTTACCAGCCGTATTCCGCACCGTCATGTTCTCCATATAGAAATCATCGGCAAAGACAGCAAGGGTAGCATAGTCACGCACATCCTTACCGTTGCCGATATTCTTCTTGCCATAGGCAGCAGTGATAATGGTCTTGTCCATCCCATCACCTATCATGGTGATACGCTTGGTGGATGCCTTCCGACGAGAGCCAATACTCACCTTCTCCGCATACGTGCCAGCCTTGACCTTGATTACAGTCTCCGCTCCTTCCGCTGCGGCATCGATGGCAGCTTGTATGGTGGTATAGTCGCCACTACCATCCTTGGCGACAGTCATCGTCTTCTGTGCGAAGGCTCCCATAGCCGTCACACACATCAGCATCATAGTCACAACTTGCTTTTTCATCCTGTATTTGTTTTAGTAGTTTCTGTTTGGGTGCAAAGATATAGGTTTTCTCACAGACTTCCAAATCTTCGGGCAACAAAAAAGCGGAGTCGCATGATTCGGTTCCGCTTTATATTATTAATAAGGTGTAGACTTATTTGTTTACGAACTTACGTCCGTTCTGAATCAGGATACCCTTCTGGCTCTTGTCAGCCTTCTGACCAGCGAGGTTGAAGATAGGAGCGTTAGCGTCAGCCTCAGCAGCCTTCACGTTGTTGATGCCTGTAGTACCTGTAAACTCAAAACCGAAAATACCCATCTGGCTCTTTGGACTGAACATATAATATTCGCCATTTGCTGCTACGTCAATCGTTATATAGCCATAAAGAGGACGGTTGGTACCACCACCATTGACAACTACTACTTTATAATCGTCATCAAGCGCATAATCAGCTAACTTGGTTGTTCCACCCTGTTCTTTCTCAAAGTTACAGTTCTGACGGAACGCTTTGATAGTAATCTTGTCTTTTGCAATTAAGGTATTGGTAGCACCGTCAACAATGTACAGTGGATTGTTTGCAAGATTCTTGTTCAGGAAGAAACCAATGACGAGCTTTCCTGCTTTCTTGGCCTCAAATTTATAGTAACAACCCTTTAATGGTGCTGAACCACAACCAGGAGTCCAGTACGTTTCGTAATAACGTGGACCAACCGTTTTGGGATCTGAATCTGTGAAATAGTATTCATAAGCTTCCAATCCAGGATTTCCCGTACCAGCTACAAGATATCGTCCAGCCCCGAAATCTACTATACACTCATCGCCCAAATTAGTTTGATTTAACAATACATTTGTTGTAGTTTCATTAACACCCCATTTCCAAACATCCTTTTCTTCTGTATCGGAATTAGGAGTAGAGACTGCTGTTAATTTGATATTTGTTGTTTCACCAGTAAAAGTATAATCCTTTAAGGTCAATGTAGAAGTAGCATCAGCCTTTACTGTTGCTTCATCTGGCTGAGCACCTCCAGGAAGGTTATATACAGCATCCACTTTTTTTAAAGTTGCTGTCGAATTAGCTGCAGATGTCATATCCTGAAGGACACCATCTGCATTAAACGACAAAGAGGAGGCTTTCCATGACTCAGGAGTCTGCGCATTAACACTCATAGCTACGAGAGCCATGCTAATTAGGGTAAAAAACTTTTTCATAAGCGTTTTAGTTTTGTTTGTTATTATTATGTTAATTGTAGTTTCATCTTTGTGTGACCTCCCGAGAGAAGCGTATACACTAATTTCCGCAGCAAAGTTAGTGCTTTTTTCTGAAAGTTCCAAACATTTAGTGTAAAATCTACGCTCACACATATAAAATAAGGTAGAGAAAGCGGTAAGAAGAGGTATCGTATGCGATTGTAAGGACGTAGGTTCGCACTTAAAAGAAGTAAGGAAGCCACTTGAAAGCAGCCTCCTTACTTGTTGTTGACTCCAGTCGACAGGGTTGTTGAGTCCAGTCGACAGGGTTGCTGACTCCAGTCGACAAGGTTGCTGACTCCAGTCGACAGAGTTGTTGACTCCATGTCAGCAGGGACGTTTCTTAGGTAGTTTGAATACGTCCTGCACCTCCTTCATCTGTTCCTCTGTCATACCATCAGGCTCTGAACCCATACTGCGGGCACACATATAGATATTAGCAGCCTTGCAGAGCACGTCAGTCTGGTCGAAAGCGTCCATGATATCCTGTCCGACAGCCACCGTACCATGTTTCTCCCACATCACCACATCGTGCGTCTTGATCTGCTCAAGGGTAGCCTCAGCAAGAGCCACCGACGAGGGAAGTGCGTAAGGTACGATGCCAATACCCAGCGGAGCAAAGGCGAGAGTCTCTGGAATCATCGACCACAGCACACGTGTCATCTCATCGCCTTTCAGGAAACGCTGGATATGACTCATCGCCACCAGTTCGATGGGGTGCGTATGAAGCGTTGCCTTATAGCATGAGCCCGTCTCCAGCAGATAGTTCTGCAGTGCCAAATGGGTAGGCAACTCAGAGGTAGGTACCACATTCACATCCGCAATCACCACATAGCTGGCACAGTCGTCGCAGATACGGATGATACTACCGTTCTGCATCGGTTCCCTGGCAAGGTCACGCATCCGCTTACCTGTTCCTTTGCAATAGAAATACTTACCCTTCAACTGGGGCAGCGTCAGACCTATTTGTTTCACTTCTGAGATAGCAGGCATCGCCTTGCACTCCTCATCCATAAACTCTGTGACGTTGACAGTGATATTACCACCATTACGCTCTGCCCATCCTTTCTGCCAGAGGTAACCCGTCACCTCTGCAATCTGATCAATCACCGCTTTCAATGCGGGGCGGTTTTCTAATATACTTTTCATCTTATTTATTCTTTTATTTCGAGATTCCGGAATTTCAGTATTTCGAGATTTCTATATTACGATTCATTAATAATTCTCACCATAGCGTTCCTTCGTGATGTCATCCAGGGCACGGCCACGAGTATTGGGAGCACCGATGATACCTACTACTAATGAGATAAGCAACAAAGCTATCATACAGTAAGCGGCGATGGTGAAGCCCTCGCCATTCTCTCCATAGATATAGGTGAAGAGGAGTCCCCACAATGCCGACAAGCCACGAACCACAAAGAACATAAAGCCCTGGGCTCCAGCACGGAACTTAGCCGGGAAAAGCTCTGAGCCCCATAACGCATAGAATATCTGAGGGGAGGCACCACCTTGGATACCCCACAGGATAGCGAATGCCCACAAGCCGGCAGGACCGTTGACTCCAATAGTCACTATCACCAGCCAAGCACAGAGTGCGGCAAGCAGTCCAAAGACATAGATACCCTTATGACTGGTCTTGTCAATCAGTTTCGAGGTACAGAATGTCACACTGACGATAATCGCCCATTGGATGAAGTTCATCCAGTTAGCCTGCTCGTTAGTGACACCACCCGCTGTCTCATAGATATGCGGCTGGAAGAATCCCATGACAGAAGCCACCAGATTCCACGTCAGATAGATCGTGGCAAGGAAACAGACCGTCTTCACAGCGATACTGTTGGAGAACAACACCTTGATATTATCTATCAGTCCCGGTTTCTTCTCACCACTCTCCTGCCCCTTCGTAAACTCAGTACTCTCCTGAAGCTGACGCTGCAGGTTCCATGCGATAAAGGCGACGATAAAGAGTGACAAGAACACCAGTCGGGAACTGAATGCATTGACTGCCGGTTCCTCCATATCAGCACCACCGACGGCATGGGCGATGCTCTCTACCCATCCGAACAGATAACCACCTGGGGCAAAGAACATACCCAGCAGGAGGATAACCATCGGGCCAATGCCCCACGACATCTGTGAGATACAGATGTTACGTCCGCGATTGTTGTTCTCCGACGACTCAGAGATATATGTCCAAGAGGCTGGCACCCCGACACCCACAGAGATACCCGTGATGAGGAAACCACACAGCAACATGGGGAAATTCATACTCAGCATGATGGTCAGTACTCCCAGCATATAGACCAGCAGGTTGTACGTGAAGATAAACTTACGTCCATACTTGTCAGCAAGGAATCCACCGATAATCGCTCCGATAGCGGCACCCAGACAGTTGGCACTGATGAAATTCAACCACCCCAGATGCACCTCCGACAGTCCGAGATAGTTCTGCCATAAGGTCAAACCTGACGCTCCTGCGACGATGGCACCCGCATCCAGATAATTCGTCAGAGACACGGCTATCGTGCTCTTCAAAGAACTTGAATTTGACATATTGTTTCGATATTACGAGATTTCGTTATTTCAAGATGACAAGATCCCGATTGATTAGCGGCACACCACATCACACTCGATATTGAAGATCTTAGCCACCTTCAAGATGGTGTCAATATGATGTCCCACAGCAGCAGCCATGTGGTGGGTAGGACCAGCCTCGCTCCACTTATTGACGAACTCACGACAACTCAATGAGAACTTCGTACGCATATTGGTATCACCAAAGGTGAAGATAGGACCTTCCTCGTTGACACCCTCAGCGACCACAAACTTAAAGACTCCGTTCTTGTCTTGCGTGATGGCAAGATAGGTGACAGGACCCGTGGGAGGATAGAACTGTGTCAGATAGCCACCACCACTCTTTCCGTGGAACACTGGCACTATCTTCATCGTCGGCTTCTTAGCCTGTGAGATATCATAGTCACCAGAACCAGAGTGTCCGATGATACAGATATCCTTCGGGAAGTCGATGCTATACATCTCGGCAAGGGTTCCCGTACCAGAAATGGTCTTTAGGATAGACATCGCCATCGCCACTTTCATGTCACCCTCTACGGCACATGCCGTATGTTGTTTGATAAGCATGGAGAATGCTGGTATCAGCATCGAGTCGAGCTTGCCGGCAATACCCTTGGCGAAACCATCATAGTGGGAGGCGATGAAACCTAACTTCTCGTCTTTTACCCATTGCTCGAAGGCCACGACATACTTTGCCATATCCCATACCTTCTCGATAGTTCCCCCACCCTCGATATCAAAGGTGTCAAGGATATCCTGTGCCTTTGCCTTGATGGCTTCCTCATCCGTGATGTCATCAGCAATCGCCCACATCTTCTCCCAGTCAAACTGCTTGGTGTAGAGCCACATGCGATGATACAGGTTGGTCTCGTCAATATACAGGTCCATCATACCTGGATAGGGACGACCAATCTGTGCGATATTCGTATCACGGAAGCGACGGCGTACCTGTGCGGCACGACACCAGTCTTCTATCTCTGCCTGTACCTGAGGATCACCTCCTTCTACGACACCGGTAATCACTGCGGAACGCTTGCCGGCACGATTCAAGTCGGCAACCATCTCACCGATGGCACCACAGGCATATAGCTCTCCCAACCAGATGGGGATGTCCGTCTTCTCATAGTCTGGTGCCAGTTTCTTCTGAACATTGACGATGACAACAGGGACATCAAGATCACGTACCGCTGGTAACATATTATAAGAGGTACAATAGGTCAACATCTGCAGGATGACCAGGTCGACATCAGCAGCACGGAACTTATCGCCTGCCACCATCGACTGCTCCTTGGTGGTCACCATTCCTCCGTCAATCAACTCCACAGTATCCGGGAGTGTCTTCTTGAATGCCTCATACTGTGCCTCAAACTCTGGGACGAGTTGAGGGAACTGTGGCAGGTATGCTCCCAGTGCGACAGAGAACACGCCTACCCTTGCTTTTGTTTCTACTAGTGGTTTACTCATTTGGATTTGTTTTTATTGTGATTAGTTTTTTCGATTACGAGATTGCGAAATCGTGAGATTACGTTAGCGTTATCGCAAGATATCGCTCGAAGGCAGCATCCCATGCCGCTTTGTCCTTGGTGGGATGATAAGCTACCATCTCTATGGAGTTAGCGATGATACGCCGCATCTCCCAAATATCACTGACCTCACCTGCTGCCTTCGCCTGCAACATGATATTACCAATAGCAGTACCCTCCTGAGGACCAGCCAGCACTTCCACACCAAGGGCATCAGCAGTAAACTGGTTCAGATACTTGTTCAAGGAACCGCCTCCAATGATATGGAGAATTTGGAGGTCGAAAGACGCAAACTCCTTCAGCCACTGGAATACCTGACGGTAGCGCAGGGCAAGGGAATCAAAGATACAACGACAGATCTCCGCAGGGGTCTCCGGCACCTGCTGCCCCGTCTCATGACAATATTGCTGGATAGCTGTGATCATTGACGGGGGGTTAGCAAACAACTTATCATCTGGATTGATGATGGAACGGAAGGGCTCCACCTGCATCGCCGACCCCTGTAACTCTGGATGAGAGAGTTTACGAACCTCCTCAGGCCACTCCTTACGGCAACGCTCATAAAGCCACATGCCACAGATGTTCTTCAGGAAACGAGTTGTACCCTCTACACCTCCCTCATTGGTGAAATTCAACTCATAGCTGCGATCGTTGATGACTGCCTCCTTCGTCTCTATACCCATCAAACTCCAAGTACCGCTTGACAGATAGGCAAACTGCTCGTCCTTCGCAGGGACGGCAGCAACAGCGGATGCTGTATCATGTCCTGCTACAGCAATCACTGGAACAGGTCCTAAACCAGTCATCTTCTGCACTTCCTCTGTCAGCACGCCGATCTGTGTACCTGGACGAACCATTCTGCCAAAATGCTCACGGGTCAGTCCGACACTTTGGATAAGACGCTCGTCTAAATCACCCGTTCGAGGATTGAGCATCTGCGACGTAGAAGCAATGGTATACTCACATACCGCCTCTCCCGTCAGCATCCAGCTCAAGGCATCTGGGAGGAAAAGGATCTTCTTCGCCAGACCAATTGCCACATTCTCGTCCTGCCGCATGGCATATAACTGGAATAGTGAGTTGAAGTTCATGAACTGGATTCCGGTAAGGTCATAAACCGTCTTACGATCCACTACTTGCTCGAAATACTGCTCCATCCGCCCGAAGGTATGGGGATCACGATATGCTCTCGGATTACGCAGGATAGCATTATCTTCCGCCACAAACACGAAATCGACGCCCCAGGTGTCAATACCGATAGAGGTCAACTGTATCTTACGGCGTGCCACTTCCTGCAGCCCTTTGATCATCTCAAAATAGAGGGCATAGATATCCCAGTAGAAATGACCGCCTGTCTCTATGAGGTTATTGGGGAAGCGGGTCAGTTCCTCCTGCTCCAACCTTCCGTCTTCCAAAGAGCCTAGTATAGTCCTCCCGCTGGTGGCTCCAAGGTCAACGGCAAAAAAATACTTTTTGTTCTTCATAAGCACAATCGGCTTAGTATGTCAGTTAATAGTTTTTATTCCCTGCAAAGATACAAATAAACAAGAACAACACCAAACAAATCCGCACATAAATATAAAATGATGACATCTGTGCCCAGTATGAACGGTACTGCGAAAACAAAGGTCTTTGTGAAGGGAAATGTTTTGTGAGACTCTAATTAATCTGAAAGGGTCTCTTCACACTTGATAAGTTCGATATTCAGGGTTTCCACAAGCGACAGTTCATCAAGAACATCATCGTTAGAAGGTCTCGGACAGAACCAAGGCTGGCTACCGAAATAATCCACCAGGTCTCGTGAAGAGAACTTATATCCATGCTTTGCCAAGATAGAGTTACGCATGATTCGGAGCGTAGACTTCTTCATCTTGCGGAACATCTTGTCGTTGAGCAGGATGACATTGGCATAGTCAAAGCGCGGCACTGTGTTCACCCATCTTAACGTCTTCTTCTGACCTTTACGACTGAACATGCCGTATTCGTCCTGTTTCACCTCATAGAGAGTCAGACCATCGAGTGTCTGCTCAACTTCCCACATACCTTCAAGGTCGGTGAGTCCACTGATACTGAGCACCCCTGTGACAGTGCCGTTGAAAGTGATATTCTTATATTCAGCACGGGCAACTCCTTTCTCATAGATAATTTCATGACCAATCTCCAGCGTGTCTCCATAGCTGTCGACATATTTGCCCATGATTTGCTGCATCCACTTGCCTATCGCAACCTTCTCACCTTCCCCGAAGAAAGAGCCGTCAAGGACATTATGCAGATTGCCTTTCTGGTCATACAGACAGAGCAGTTTCCATCCCTGCCTATCGATGTACTTGGCACGAGGGGTCTTGCTGAAAGGATTGAAACCGTCAGCATTCTGATCCTCTGAGAGAACATACTCATTTTTCTTACTATTGCTTGGAGTCAGACGGAAAGCCAGTTCCTCACCCTCTGCCATAGCTGTGAAAGTGATGGTCTTGTCGTTATTCACTTTGGCTTCATAGACCAGATTACTGATATTCCACTTGGAACCACTCTTGATGCCCTGTGCGTTTGCTGTTAAACCCACAAGGGCAAACATCATCAAAAAAATCTTTTTCATCTATTCGTACTCATTAACTTAATAACTACAAGTTTTACACTGATTTCTAAACTTTCTTTATTTAGTCTTTAGACTGCAAAGATAACTAAAAATAATGAGATTACTAATAATTGATGGAGAATATCGTTTGCGATGTTTGTTAATCTATCTTAAAGCTTTGATTAAATCGTTTGCGATATAAAATATTATCCTTACCTTTGCATCGCAAACGATAGAAATAACAATAATAATATAAATAAGGTATGCAAAAGATTTATGATTTCAAAGCTTTTTCAAGCAAAGGTAAGGAGATTGATTTCTCTCAGTTTCAGGGTAAGGTATTGTTGATTGTGAACACAGCCAGCAAGTGTGGATTCACCCCTCAGTTCGCAGGATTGGAGGAACTGAACCAAAAATATAAGGATAAGGGACTGGTCATCATCGGCTTCCCTTGCAATCAGTTCAAGGAGCAGGATCCTGAGGGCGATGCAAAAATCGAAGAGTTCTGCCAGCTGAACTACGGTGTGACTTTCCAGATTATGAGAAAAGGTGATGTCAACGGTGCTGATGCCCAGCCTATCTTTGAGTATCTGAAGACTCAGGCACCTACCGAGGAATACAAGGGACTAAAGGCAAAGGCTACCCGTGCCCTGCTGAAAACACTGAGCAAGAGTGTGGAGAAGGACAGCGACATCATGTGGAACTTCACTAAGTTCCTCATCTCTAAAGATGGTGAGACCATCAAGCGTTTTGCTCCTACTACTGAGCCTAAAGACTTCGAGAAGAACATTGAGGAAATGCTCGGTAAATAATGTTCAATGGTCAATGAAATGAATTATGCACGCTGAATTACAGCTTGACAATCAGATATGCTTTCGTCTCTACACGGCAGCAAGACTTATTACGCAGGCCTACACACCGATGCTGACAGAACTGGGTATTACCTACCCGCAGTACCTTGTTATGATGGTGCTTTGGGAGAAAGACTGTCAGCCCGTGAACGACATCGCCCACCGGCTGTTGTTAGAAACAAACACGGTTACTCCCTTACTCCAGCGCATGGAAAGACTGGGCATTGTAACACGTAGGAAAGGTGAGCAGGACAAGCGCCAGCAGATTGTCAGCCTCACAAAGAAAGGTCGCGAGATGGAGGACAAAGCCTACAAGCTCATCCCTGCCGGCATGGGTGAAACACTGAAGACCTGTCCTCTCCAGATTGATGACTACACGCAGCTGGCCGGTGAACTAGACACAATTATCGAAACATTAAAGAATAAATAACCCAAAAACGGGTCTGAAAACAATATATGCAGAAAGAAAAGACGATATTGTTCCTTCACGGATTCTATGCCAGCGGTCAGTGCGTGCCGGCAATGGCATTGAGGGAAGCTTTCGAGGGAAAGGCTCATGTGCTTGCTCCTGATCTACCACTCCACCCTCATGATGCCATTAGACTCATCCATGAGATCTGTGAAAAGGAGAAACCAGATGTGCTCGTCGGCAACAGCTGCGGTTCGTTCTATGCGCAGATGATCTCTCAGATCATCGGCATCCCTGCACTACTCGGCAATCCGCACTTCAAGATGTCTGAATTCCTCCGTGAACGTATCGGTAAACATCAATATAAGTCGCCAAGGGCAGACGGTAAGCAGGACTTCACCATTGACGAACAATTAATCAATGAGTTCAAACAACTGGAGGAACATCAGTTCGACTACTGTAATATATATAATAAGGATAAGGTTTGGGGACTGTTCGGAGACGAAGACACGTTGGCACACTTCGAACCGCTTTTCCTGGAGCACTATCTGAACAGCTATCATTTCCCTGGAGCCCATACACCAACGGCAGAACAATTCAAAACATGGTACTGTCCACTCATTGAGAAGCTGTTGCTTGATGACCCTATCATAGAAGACAGGGTACGATAAACTCATTGGAAAACATGAAAAGACCGTTGACTTATAATGAGTCAACGGTCTTTTAAATAATAGGTGGTCGAGGTGACAGGACTCGAACCTGCGACAGCCTGGTCCCAAACCAGGAACGCTACCAACTGCGCTACACCTCGTTTTTGCGGCTGCAAAGGTACGCATTTTTTGTGACCCTTGCAAATTTTTCCGCAATTATTTTATAATACCCTGTTCTACAAAGATCTTTTTCAGAGCAACAACCGAACGGTCAACCTGCTCTTCTGTATGAGTTGCCATCAAGGCATAACGCACCAAAGTATCCTGTGGAGCACATGCTGGTGGAATAACAGGGTTAATGAACACACCGGCTTTGAATGCCAATGCCGTCACCAGGAACGTCTTATCAACATCACGCACATAAAGCGGAATGATAGGACTCTCTGTATCTCCAATCTCAAAACCCTCTTCACGGAAACGCTTCAACGCATAGTTAGTAACTTTCCACAAAGCCTCAATACGCTCTGGCTCTTTCTGAATGATATGCAATGCCTCCATAGCGGCAGCAGTAGCTGCAGGTGTATTGGATGCAGAGAAGATATAGGTGCGACATGTATGACGCAGGAAATTGATGGTATCCCAATCAGATGCGATAAAACCACCAATAGAGGCAAGTGACTTAGAGAACGTACCCATAATCAGGTCAACCTCCTTCGTCAGCCCGAAATGGTCACATACACCACGTCCCTGCTTACCGAACACACCAATACCATGAGCCTCATCGACCATGATAGAGCAGTTATACTTATGCTTCAGTTCAACAATCTCAGGAAGTTTGGCAAGATCACCCTCCATAGAGAACACACCATCGACGACAATCAGTTTGATGGCATCATAAGGAAGTTTCTGAAGCACACGCTCCAAGTCTTCCATATCGTTATGCTTGTAATGAAGCTGCTTGGCAAAAGAAAGACGACGACCATCCACAATACTGGCGTGATCACGATCGTCACAGATAATATAATCATCTTTGCCTACTACCATAGCAAGGACACCCTGATTAACAGAGAATCCAGTGGAGAAGCAAAGACAGTCGTCCTTGCCGATAAATTCAGATATCTCCTTTTCCAACTGCACATGCAGGTCGAGTGTTCCATTCAGAAAACGGCTGCCTGCACAACCAGAGCCATACTTATCCAAAGCAGCCTTCGCAGCATCAATAATACGCTGGTCTCCAGTCAGTCCCGTATAGGCATTTGAACCAAACATGAGCACTTTGTGACCGCCCATTTCCACTTCCGTTCCCTGTTTTCCCTCAATAGCACGGAAATAAGGGTATACGTCAGCCTCCATAAACTTCTGCGGCTCACGATAATGCTTGTATTTCTCTTGTAACTGTCCCATTCCGATAAGAATCGATTCGTTAATTTTTCGTTTTCAGTCTGCAAAGTTACACAATTTTTATCAAATCGTGCACGTTTTGCAAGATAATTCGTAAAATATTTGAAAAATATTCCAAATACATCGGATAATTCTCCTGTTTTTTTTAATTTTGCATTTGGAATATGAGTCAGAAAAAGCAAATTACGTTTATTATAAACCCCATATCTGGTGGGCATGAGAAAGAAGATATCCTTGAAATGATCAAGGACCACCTTGACATGACCCGTTTTGAGGCAGTCATCCGCATGACAGAATATGCAGGACACGCCGCAGATATCGCACGCCAGTGTGCCAAAGACGGTATTGACATCGTCGTGGCTGTCGGTGGAGACGGTACCATCAATGAGGTCGCACGCTCAGTGACACATTCCCAAACAGCATTGGGTATCATTCCTTGTGGCTCCGGCAACGGACTAGCCCGCCATCTGTGCATTCCCATGAATGTACGAAAGGCACTCGACATCATCAACCTATGCCAGATAGAGACATTCGACTACGGAGTCATCAACGATATCCCGTTTTTCTGCACCTGCGGCATGGGGTTCGATGCTTTCATCTCTCTGAAATTTGCCGAGGCAGGCAAGCGCGGTCCTATTACCTACGTGGAGAATGTGCTGAAAGAAGGTCTCAACTACAAACCTGAGACCTATGAGGTAGAAGATGAGACGGGAGCCCGCCGCTACAAAGCTTTTCTGATTGCCTGTGCCAATGCTTCTCAATATGGGAATAATGCCTATATCGCACCACAGGCTTCCATGAGGGACGGCGTGATGGACGTGATTATCATGGAGCCTTTCACTGCCATGGAGGCTCCGCAGATCAGTATTGACCTCTTTAACAAGACACTGACCAACAATTCCAAGATCAAGACCTTCCAAGCACGGGAAATACATATCCACCGCCAGGAGTCCGGTGCCATCCATTATGACGGTGACCCTATCATGACTGGCAAGGATATAGAGGTACATATCGAGCCATTGGGCATCCGTATCATTACTAACCCGGAGGCTATTGAGGACAACAGTCAGCCAAATCCTCTGTTGAACGCATTCAGCGAGCTCTTTAATAATATAAATAATGTACGTGAAGACATCGAGAAAGGTGGACGGAAAATACAAGCCATCAACAAGCTGATGCTACGTAAACTTTCCAAGCTTTAATCACGATGCAACTCCTCGTCGTTATCATCCTCCTCTCTATCGCCGCGGGTTATGTGGCATGGCGACTTTATTGCAGTCTCACGACCCCATCAAATCCCTGTGACAGCTGTCCTGGATGTGACTTCAAGAAAAAAAGTGAAGGAAAATTTTGTCAATCCAAAGAAAAGTATTAACTTTGCATCCGCTAAGACGATAAGGTGCCTTGGATGAGTGGCTTAGTCAACGGTCTGCAAAACCGTCTACGGCGGTTCGAATCCGCCAGGCACCTCTTAGAAAGAAAAATGGAAGATTCTGTTACAGAGTCTTCCTTTTTCTTTTTATCAAGTACTTACAACTTAATACATGACAATACTTTCACTCCCTTCTCGGTACAGAAACCACGAAAAGGAACCAACATAAGGTTGTTTAACAGTTCCTCTGAAGGATAGCGCATAAAGAGCTTGTTCTTAGCCACCGACTCCCCTATCACATCAAACATATAGGAGATCAGCTCATAATTAACTTCCTTGCGGAAATACCCCTCTTTTACACCACGTGATAAAAAAAGCATGAAACTCTCATGAAGACTCGCATGGTTCTCCTCTAAGAGTCTCATCACTTGCGGATACTGTTGGATGTCAAGATAGAAGAGGAAATTGACCCGGTTCGTCTCTGCCACTTTCCTTCGATATGCCTCTGCCACAACCTCTATCACATTATGGTTATTGGCAAATTCCGTCATGTACTGCAGTTTCTCCTCATGTTTTTTTTTCACACAGGCTAAGAGCAATGACTCTTTATCACCATATATCTCATATAAAGTGCGCTTGGAAATAGATAGTCCAGAGGCAATGTCATCCATTTTCACTGCACGGATACCATATTGGGCAAATGCAGTCATAGCAGTCTCAAGGATTCTCTCTTTCAGTGACATTCTATAAGCATTCAAATCTTTTATTTCCTGCATAAGTAATCATTTTGAATGCAAAGTTACTAAAAAGATTAAAAATATATCTGATTTTCACTGAGTTTTTTGTAATTTTGCGAGGAAAATGGAAAAGTAAACAATAAAATATTTTCGTATGGTTAAAATCTCAAAAGAGGCTGCCCTTGAGTATCATGAGTCAGGGCGCCCTGGCAAAATTGAAGTAAAGCCCACCAAGGCTTATCGGACACAAACAGATCTTTCATTAGCTTATTCACCTGGCGTCGCCTACCCATGTCTGGAAATTCAGCAGAATCCAGATGACGCTTATAAGTATACAGACAAAGGTAATCTTGTTGCTGTTATCTCCAATGGAACCGCCGTCCTCGGACTTGGTGATATCGGTGCCATGAGTGGTAAACCAGTGATGGAAGGAAAAGGTCTGCTCTTCAAAATATATGGTGGCATCGACGTCTTTGATATCGAAGTTAACGAAAAAGACCCAGAGAAATTCTGTGAGGCAGTGGAGCGTATTGCCCCAACTTTCGGAGGTATTAACCTGGAGGACATCAAGGCACCAGAGTGTTTCTATATCGAGGATCGACTGAAAAAGACCCTCGATATCCCTGTGATGCATGATGACCAGCATGGTACGGCAATCATCTCCGCCGCCGGACTGAAGAACGCCCTTGAGGTAATCGGTAAAGATATTAAGAAGGTGAAGATCGTAGTCAACGGTGCCGGTGCCGCTGCCATCTCATGTACCAAGCTCTATATGGCGATTGGTGCCCAGAAGGAGAATATCGTGATGCTTGACTCGAAAGGGGTTATCAGTGTGGCACGTCAGGACTTGAACGAGCAGAAGAAGTTCTTTGCCACCCAGCGAACGGACATCCATACCTTGGAAGAGGCTGTTAACGGCGCTGATGTCTTTGTCGGACTCTCTAAGGGTAATGTACTCTCCAAGGAAATGGTGAAGACGATGGCTAAAGATCCCGTGATCTTCGCCCTTGCCAACCCAGTTCCTGAGATTTCCTATGAGGATGCGATGGAAGCACGTCCCGATACTTTGATGTCTACGGGTCGTACGGACTATCCCAATCAGATTAATAACGTCATTGGGTTCCCCTATATCTTCCGTGGTGCCTTAGATGTCCATGCCACCGCTATCAACGAGGAAATGAAACTGGCTGCCGTTCATGCCATTGCCGACCTTGCCAAGCAACCTGTTCCCGATGTGGTGAATGATGTATATAAAGTAAACAACCTCAGTTTTGGACGTGAGTATTTTATTCCGAAACCCGTCGATCCACGTTTGATCACGGAGGTCAGTGCCGCTGTAGCAAAGGCAGCCATCGAGAGTGGCGTGGCTCGTAAGAAAATCGAAAACTGGGAAGAATACAAGAACTCGCTGAGTGTTTTATTGGGACAAGAGACGAAACTCACACAGAAGCTCTATGCCACTGCCGCTGCCCATCCCCAGCGTGTGGTCTTCGCAGAAGCTGTACACCCTACTATGTTAAAGGCTGCCGTACAAGCCAAAGCTGAAGGTATCTGTCATCCCATCCTGTTAGGTAATGACGAGGTGATTGAAAAGTTGGCTAAGAAGCTCGACCTGAACATCGAAGGTATTGAGATTGTCAATCTCCGCCACCCGTCAGAACAGGAGCGTCGTGAGCGTTATGCCCGCATACTGACCGAGAAGCGTCAGCGTGACGGCTATACCTTCCAGGAAGCTAATGACAAGATGTTCGAGCGTAACTATTTCGGTATGATGATGGTAGAGACAGGTGAGGCAGATGCTTTCATCACGGGTCTATATACCAAATACTCCAACACGGTAAAAGTGGTCAAGGAAGTAATTGGCATCCGTCCAGAGTACAAGCATTTCGGTGCCTTGCATATCATCAATTCCCAGAAAGGTACACTCTATATCGCAGACACCCTCGTCAACGAAAACCCAGACACTGACACGTTGGTAGACATCGCCAAGTTGGCTGCCACCAGTGTACGTTTCTTCAACGAGAAGCCTGTGGTGTCTATGATCTCCCACTCTAACTTTGGAAGCTCAACGAGTGATGGTGCCATGAAGGTACGCCGTGCCACCGAGATTATGCAAGCACAGTATCCTGACCTTGCCATCGATGGTGAGATGCAGTTGTGGTTTGCCCTCGACCGTGAGTTACGTGACAGTCAGTATTCATTCACCCGTTTGAATGGTAAAGATGTGAACACACTGGTATTCCCCAACCTAACCTCTGCACGTTCCTCTTATAAGATGCTACAGATGCTCAATGCGGACGTTGAGATTATTGGTCCGATCCAGATGGGACTGAACAAAGCCATCCACTTCATTGATTTTGGCTCTTCTGTCCGTGATGTCGTCAACATTGTGGCTGTTGCCACAATTGACGCTTATGTCGACAAGGTGAAAAGCAGGATTGCTGCTAATCAGTAAGACAAATAAGAAAAGAGAAACTTCATATAGAGGTTTCTCTTTTCTTTTTCTTAGTCTTGATTCTTTTTGTGCATGTAGATAACTATTCCGAGGATAATCAGCACAATCACTGCGATTAAATGTATCAAATCCATAATAATAATAACGTTTTAGTATTCTTTGCAAATATACGAATGTATTTTGGTATCTGCAAATAATTACCATTTATTTTTTGTTTTTCCCAATTAGTTTGTACTTTTGCAATATGGAACTACAACAGGAGACATGTGATATCCTGATAGGTATCTTACCCTTGTTAGGAGGTTGGACTCTCGACCTGCTACTGGGTGATCCTTCCTGTCTCCCCCATCCTGTGGTATGGTTCGGCAAAATGATAACATGGGGAGAGAATCTGCTGAATTGCGGGAAACACCGTATGCTGAAAGGAGCCTTGATGGCTATCACGTATATCACCCTCGTTTTTCTGGCGGGATGGGTCATTAACCAATTCGCACCTGTTCTTAACATCATTATCATCTTCTATTGTCTGGCAGGAACAACCCTCATCCGTGAGGTACGACAAGTATTCCTTGCCGTTGACAGGTCATTGGAAGAAGGACGGCAGCAGGTGGCACGCATCGTAGGAAGAGACACTTCCGGACTTTCCGCACAGGAAGTAAGGACTGCGGCATTGGAAACACTCGCCGAGAACTTGAGCGACGGTGTCATAGCCCCCTTGTTTTGGTGGGCATTATTAGGGGCTCCAGGTATGCTGGCTTATAAGATGGTCAATACCCTAGACTCCATGATAGGTTACCACACACAGCGGTACAAGGACTTCGGATGTTGGGCTGCAAGGATTGATGATGTCGCCAATTTTATCCCTGCCCGTATGACTTCACTCTTAATGATTCTTGTATCTGGGAAGTTAAGACTTTGGGGCTTCGTATGGAAATACGGACGTCAGCATGCCAGTCCGAATAGCGGCTATCCCGAGGCTGCCCTTGCTGGCATCCTGAACTGTAGGTTCGGTGGATCCCATATCTATTTCGGGGAACAGTTTGACAAGCCATATATTGGAGAGCACGAGAAGCAACTCGATACGGACGACATGAAAAAAGCCATCCATATTAATAGGATGGCAGAGATCATAATGATCGTTTTGGTCTGCTTATCCTATTGGGTGTGTCACTAAGGAGCAGACAACCAGGCAGGCAGTCAGTTCCACCAACAAGCAGACAGCACCACAGCAATCGCCAGTATATCCTTGCAATCGTTGACGGATGAGCAAGTAGAGGAAATACATCACCAGACATGGCAGGAAGATAATCATCGACCAGGGAAGACGAGTCAGGAAAAGGAAACCTGTCATGGGTAGCAGTCCCTGTATCGCAAGACTGACACCTGCTTTCCATTCCATCTTTCGGTAGACGGTTTTCGACTTCGCATCTTCCTCCTTACGGGCATAAGGGAGCATCATGACCAGCTGACTGGTCACCATCTTACTAAAGGGATCCGCGGCAAGAATCGTAAACGCAGCCATTTCCGGAGTGAGGGAGAAGAGTGTTGCACCCAGCAACAACTCATAGCACACCAGTCCCAACACACCATAGGTTCCAATCCGTGAGTCTTTCATGATATCCAGTATCCGCTGGCGGTCTCTTCCACCCCCTCCAAATCCATCCAGGAAATCTGCCAAGCCGTCTTCGTGTAAGGCTCCTGTCACCAGCATACGTACCACAATAGCAGCAATGACTGCCACAAGATACGGCATAACCATACTACCGAAATATAATATGGCAGCCATCACCCCACCCGTCAGCCATCCTACCAATGGCCAATGTTCCACAACGGTCTTATAACAAGCCTGTGGTGGTTCATGCAATCGCCAGAACGGAAGTCTGGTGAAGAAAATAAAGGAAGCCCAGATACGGTCATACCAATGGGTCTGGTCAATAGCTATTTCCATCTGTCAGAAATATTTGGTGATGTTAGCATTCTCAAAATTATTCATTTCGTTGATCATCCTCACAGCAGAGTCAATAATGGGATAGGCGCAAAGGGCGCCCGTCCCTTCTCCCAGTCGAAGTCCGAGACGCAGTAGCGGACAGGCACCTATGGTCTCCAGCATCATCTGATGCCCCGCTTCGTCCCCACAATGGGTGAAAATCATATACTGCTTAACCTCCGGCTGTATAAGGACAGCCGCCATCGCACAGGCTGTCATGATAAATCCATCCACCAATATCACCATACGGTGTTCGGCGGCATGCAACATAGCACCTATGGCTGCAACCATCTCATAGCCTCCAAAGTAACGGAGTATGTGAAGCGTTGAGGGCTGGGGATTATGATGAAGAAAGCGCTCTATAGCCTGAGAGAGCACTTCGTATTTATGACGTATCCCAGAAAGGTCAAGACCAGCACCGGCACCGATGCAGTCTTTGAGTGGGATTTGGGAGAACAGGTGCAGCCAGATACTGGAAGGGGAAGTGTTGGCAATACCCATTTCTCCGATACATAAGATATTACAACCCTCAGCTATACATTCATCCACTAATGACACTCCCGTTTCTATCACCTGATCGAATTCTTCTTCCGACATAGCTGGCTCATAGAGAAAATTCCTCGTACCACGAGCAATCTTCCTGTCAATGATGCCAGGAACGGAACTCAAATCATAGTCTACACCCACATCGACAATTCGTAAATGAAAACCATGCTGGCGACAAAACATATTCACGCCACCACCGCCATAAGTGAAATTAATCATCTGCTGCCAAGTGACCTCACGGGGAGACACACTGACTCCCTCCCGCTCAATACCATGATCACCACCTAATAACAGATGACAAGGATTGGACAATGCGGGATGGAGGGTCTGCTGAATCATACAAATCTGCATTGCCAGATCTTCCAGCCTGCCCAGTGAACCTTTGGGTTTGTTCAGGTTGTCTATCTTTTCCTGAATTGAAGGACGTAATGTCTCGTCAAAAGACGGTATCTTAAACTCTCTCATTTCACTTTTAAAGGAATTCCACTGACCATCAGGATGACCTCATCAGCCTTCGAGGCAATATACTGGTTCATCCATCCTTCTAAATCGGTAAACTGTCGCTGGACGACATTGTCACTCACACCACCACTGCCAATCTCGTTGGTAACGAAGATAAAAGTAGCGTCCTGAGACGTGAAACAGTCAAACTCCTCTTTGACGGTCTCAAGGGTCTTGCTGACATCCTGCTGCTCGAAGAAGAAATTTGTCAACCACAGGGTAACACAGTCAATGACAACGACACGCGCCGTGACATTATGGCGACTCAGGAACTTCTCTTCCTCTATATTGGTCCACTGGGGACCGCGACGCTCTTGGTGTCTCTGCACCCGCTGACGGAACTCCTCGTCCCAGATATGCGCAGTTGCAAGATAAACAGGATGGTCCGTCAGACGTAATGCCATCTGTTCGGCATGCTGGCTCTTTCCAGAACGTTGTCCACCCGTTATTAATATGATTCGTCTCATTTTTTTGTTGTATGATGCTGCAAAATTACAGAAAATTATTAACTTTGCAGCAATTATGTATATTTTTCTTGCCACAGAAAGTTAATTATGGTATCTGTCAAATCAACAATTATAACGGCATGCTTGCTAGTCACTGCCACTACGGAAGCACATGCACAATTAGTGATCAATGAACTGATGCAATCGAACATCGACTGTGTCATGGACGACCTGAATGAGTTTCCAGATTCATGGGTAGAACTTTATAACAGCGGTACAACACCTGTCAACCTCAGAGACTATAAACTGGGAAAGGACGACAAAGAAGCTGGAGCATGGCAATTACCCAACAAGAGCATCAACCCCAAACAATATGTTGTCATTTACTGCGACAAAGAAGAGACGGGGCTACATACCGACTTCAGACTGGAGACGGGAAAAGGTGGTGAAATATACCTCTTCAAAGGAGGGGCTGTGGTTGACCAGGTGACAGGGATGAAGAAACAACCTGCTCCCAATATTGCCTATGGCAGAAAGACGGATGGCAGCGACTCTTGGGGGTATCAGGCAGAGCCAACACCAGGAAAGACAAATTGTGGCAAGACGGTGAAAGACCTCTTAGGTGAACCTGTGTTCAGCGAACCAGGTGGTGTGTTTACCTCAACGAGTATGCACTCCCTCGCCTTATCCTTACCAGAGGGTACTCCTGCAGGAGCTGAGATCCGATATACTACCAATGGAATGGAGCCGACGAAGACGAGCGCGAAATATGTCAATCCTATTACTTTCAGCGGTAACCGCATCATACGTGCCAAGATCTTTTGCGACGGTTACCTGTCACCCCCATCTACCGTCCATTCGTATATCTTCTTCACTCAACGTCAGCTGACTCTGCCTGTCGTGTCGATTGTGACAGACAACAGGTATCTAAACGATCCTAAAATCGGTATCTATGTAGAGGGCAGTTATCAGGATGGTAAGAAGAACTATGAGTTTGACTGGCGACGACCGATTAGCTTCGAGTTTTTTGAACAAGGAAACGAAGCAAGCAAATTGAACCAACTTTGTGAGGCACGTATCATGGGAGGAGCTACCCGTAGTAATGCACTCAAGTCGCTTGCCATCTATGCCAACAAGCGTTTTGGTACTAAACGACTGGAATATGAGTTCTTCCCTGACCAACGACCGGGTATCACCGACTTTAAGTCGATTGCCCTACGCAATGCCGGTAATGACTTCGACTACCTCTATCTACGCGATGCCATCATCCAACGGAACATGGCTGAGCATGCTGACCTCGATTGGCAGTCATGGAGACCTGTCATCGTCTATATCAATGGGACATATAAGGGTATCGAGCACATCCGAGACCGTTCAAATGAAGACAATATCTATACCTACTACAATGGTTTAGAGGATATCGATATGTTCGAGAACTGGAACGAACTGAAAGAAGGCGACTGGGAGAATTACAATGCCTTCAAGGCATTCTACGCAGAACATGGTCATACACTTACGGAATATGAGCAGTGGATGGATTGCGGAGAGTTTGCCAATCTCATGATTATGAACCTCTATCATAACAATCTGGACTTTCCTGGTAATAATATAGTAATGTGGAGACCTAAGACGGATAATGGCAGATGGCGGTGGATAGCCAAGGATACTGATTTCGGCATGGGACTCTACGACAGGGATGTGAACTACAGAATATTCGAGTGGTTATATAATCATGACTTCGACCCAGACAACAACTGGGCAAATAATTATGAACATACCCGTTTGTTCCGCCGACTAATGGAAGATCCGGATTTTTTCAATATGTTCATCGACCGCTGTGCCGTTTATATGGGTGACTTTCTCAACGAGAATGGGATCCGTGCCGTATGGGATCCTATGTGGGACCTTATCAAGACAGAATTCCCTTCTCATCGAAAACTGTATCAGTATAATCAATGGTGGCCTAGAAGCATTGACGAGGAGATTAACAATACCCGCAAATGGATTAGCCAACGTACCGGTATCTTCTATCAGCAGATAGCCGACTACTATCATTTAGGGACTCCTACCACCCTTACCATCAACAAAGGTATGGAGGAACTGGGAAATATTCTGTTTACTGTCAATGACATTCCTTTGAGCAAGGGGGTCTTTGACGGGAAGTTCTTCGGAGGTCGCACCGTCCGTCTGAATGCGACATCTGCTGACGGCAGACAGGTCACTGGCTGGGATATCACAAGTGTCACATCCAATGGAACCACTCAAAAACATGTCGACGGGGCTTCCTACACTTTCACCATGCAGACGAATGGTAATATGATCATCAAAGCGGTCATTGGAACGACAGATATCCATTCCATTCAAAAAGGGAATTTTCAAGACACACAATATTACAGTCTTGATGGTAAACGATTGAAACAGCCACAGCATGGCGTCAACATCATCCGCATGACAGACGGAACGATAAGGAAAATAGTGAAATAAAATAGAGCAGCCGTAAGGTTGCTCTTTTTGCGGAAGGTGAGGGATTCAAACCCCCGATACCCGAAAGGGGTATACCGGATTTCGAGTCCAGCGCATTCGGTCACTCTGCCAACCTTCCTTTCCCTTTTGCGGATGCAAAGGTAGTGCAAATATTTGAATCCACCAAATTTATCATTGACAAATCCCATTCAAAGAAGTTTGCTAAGCCGTTGACGCAACTGCTCCGCCTCACTCTGGCGGATAGAGAGACGTATCTCGCATGTCGTGTCGAAGGTCTGTGACAAGACACGAGGATTCATCTCTTTGACGATACGCATCACGTCATTCATCTGTGGATAGGAAAAGGAATAGGTGATAACTTCCTCTACCTGACGTGTCTCGATAGTAGCATGGGTGATGGCATCAGCGGCAGCCTCACGATAGGCGACTATCAGACCGCTCGTTCCCAGGTTCACGCCCCCATAGTAGCGCACCACGACAATCAGTATGTCCGTCAGCTCATTGGAGTTAATCTGTCCAAGAATCGGTTTTCCTGCCGTCGAGGAAGGTTCTCCATCATCATTTGCACGGAACTCTTCCCTACTCGCTCCTAACATATAGGCATAACAGACATGACGAGCATCATAGTATTTCTTGCGATAGCCCGCAAGAATCCCCTTCACCTCGTCGATGGTCTCTACGTGGTGAGCAAAAGCGAGGAACTTACTCCGTTTCTCGGTGTAATATCCCTCGCTTATGGTTGCTATGGTGCGGTATTCGTCAGTCATATACTATCGAAACTATAGACACTATAGGAACTATAGTCACTATACCAATTTATGAATCACCAATCCAGAACGCAGTTTCGGTTCAAACCAGGTAGCCTTCGGCGGCATGATCTTACCACTGTCGGCAATATCCATGATCTGCTGCATCGTCACAGGATAGAGAGCAAGGGCAGCTCGCATCTCACCACTGTCCACACGACGTTTCAGTTCACCGAGTCCACGCAGACCACCGACAAAGTCGATACGTTTAGAAGAACGCAGATCGCCGATGTTCAGTATCTCGTCGAGAATCAGACGACTGCTGATATCCACATCCAGTACCCCGATAGGATCGGTATTATCGAAGGTACCTTCCTTGGCGGTCAGACTATACCAATGCTGGTCGAGATAGAGTGAGAACTCATGGAGCTTTGCTGGTTTGTAAATCTCCGTTCCCTTATCCTCTACGATGAAGTTCACCTGCAAAGCTGCCAAGAACTCTTCTGACGACAGACCATTGAGGTCCTTTACCACACGGTTGTAGTCGAGAATTGTCAACTGGCTCGCCTGGAAACATACTGCCATAAAGAAGTTATATTCCTCATCCCCTTTGTGGTGAGGGTTCTGCTTCTGTTTCTCAGCACCTACCAGTGCGGCAGCGGCAGAGCGATGGTGTCCGTCAGCGATATAGAGCGACGGCATCTTGGCAAACTCAGCGGTAATGGTCGTCATATCCTTCTCATCGTCGATAATCCAGAACTGATGGCGGAAACCATCAATAGGAGCGATGAAGTCATACTCCGGCTCTGTGGCGGCATAACGTTTGATCAACTGGTCGAGAACGGTATTATCAGGATAGGCAAAGAATACTGGTTCAATGTTCGCATTATTCACACGGACATGTTTCATACGATCCTCCTCCTTGTCGCGACGCGTCAGCTCATGCTTCTTGATATTACCTTTCATATAGTCGTCTGTATGAGCACATACCACCAGACCATACTGTGTCTTGCCGTTCATCGTCTGGGCATAGATATAATAATGTTCATTCGCATCCTGAAGGAGCCATCCCTTGTCCTGGAACTTCTGAAAGTTCTCGGCAGCCTTTTCATAGACACGAGGATCATACTCAGAAGTACCTACGGGGAAGTCGATCTCCGGTTTGATGATATGATACAGACTCTTCTCATTGTCGCCAGCCTCGGCACGTGCTTCCTCTGAGTCCAACACGTCATAAGGACGACTCTCTACCTGCTCCACCAATTCTTTGGGCGGGCGTATTCCTTTAAATGGTTTTACGATTGCCATAATAGTTTATTTTATATTGAGCATTAGAGGTTTTCCTTGATTTTCTCAATTAATTCTTGATACTCCGCATCTGACAGATACACCTTACCAGGATTCATCTGGAATGTGCTGCCATAGTCGGGACCATCCACATACTTAGGAGCCAGATGGAAATGCAGATGCGACAGTTTATCGCTATAGGCACCATAGTTAATCTTCTCTGGGTTGAAAGCCTTCTGCATGGCACGGGTCACACGAGCCACATCAGCCATAAAGGCATTACGGTCTTCGTCTGACAATTCGTTCAAGTCGTTGACATGATCTTTATAAGCCACGAGACAACGACCACGATAGGTCTGCTCTTTAAAAAGGAACGCACGCGATACGGAGAGTTCACAAATCTCAATCATCAAGTCGTGCAATGTCTGATTGTTCGTGCAGTACAAGCACTGTTTAGGGTCACTTTGCATAGTTTCTTTGTTTCTAAGTTTTAAAATATTTCTGCAAATTTACGGAAAAGTTCTGAATCTTCAAAATTATTCTGTATATTTGCAGGCAGAAACTTAAACTATTAGCAAAAATATGAAAAGACTATTAATGATCAGTATGCTAGTAGCATCTGTTTGGACGCTACATGCACAGGACTTTGAGCCAGCGACAGAGGCAGTAAAGAACATGGGTGTTGGATGGAATCTGGGTAATACCCTTGAGGCACATAACCAAGCAG
>Ga0326512_10000307_pt1 | contig 41552 bp, 43 predicted proteins | sample 1_2617_0518_D_FD_203652 | JGI IMG/M metagenome (GOLD analysis project Ga0326512, IMG submission 203652) | Bovine rumen microbial communities from UC Davis, California, United States - 1_2617_0518 | ecosystem: Host-associated > Mammals > Digestive system > Stomach > Rumen | place: USA... | reverse complement strand
TATTATACTTCAGGTCATTGAACCATTTCTGGTCATCATTAAAGGCAGAAATAATTTCTGCATCCTTTCTCTCTAATTTTTGAAAATAATTTTCCATCATTTTTTTTTTCTTTTTTTTAAATTGATTATTTTAAATTATAAATACAGCCATATTTCAGGCGCCTGTATTATTAACATACTTTAATTTAAAATAAATATCGTTTATGATGGAAAAAATACCATTTTTTATAAAAAAAATTTTATATATCGATTCCAACGCCAATTCCTACAGTTACACCCCACGATTTATTGATGATGTCATAACCACCGGTTATTTGTGGTTGTATATGTATTATAGAGTGTTTCTGGGGCTTTGTTTTCTCAATGATGGTATTTGTATTGGTATTGAAATATTTGTGGCTTAATTTGAACTTTATTGAATCAAGTTTTGGTAGGTCTTCATCTTGATAACTTCTACCTGTTATCCAAGCATTGTATTTTACTGTGTCTATACTGTCTATAATAGTATTGGAGACTTCTTTTTTTTTAAAGTAATTAATAGTGGCGTTGCTTCTATACTATCACCAACTTGACGATATACAGTGTCAGTTTTGAAGATTGTCTGTGTGATTGTCTGTGGCACAGTATCCTTTATTTCTTTCTCTAGATATAAGGTATCAACTGTTACTGTGGTTGTTGTATCAACTTTCTCTAGGAGTTCTCTCATCTTGGTCATTGTTTTATTTTGATAGAACATGATTGCTCCCATTATTGCCATTATAAATGTTGCTACTATTATCAGTGTATTGCTAGTTTTATTTTCCATATATTTTTATTTTTATTATATTATTATTGGCACGCCCGCTTCAATCATTGGGCGATAAAATTCCACATATTTGGTGAAATACCAGTTTCCTATTTTCTTTATTATCTTCTTCATCTTTTTCATCTTATTTATCATTATTTCCATTGATGAAGATAGGAATACCAGTTAAATGGGGTATTTATAATAAAGAGAATTGGTTTTGGCACTGTTTTTATGACATAGGTTAAGAAATACCAAATGGGGGATACTTGTTTAAGGTATCTCCCATTCAGATATTATTAATGAATATTTTGGTTAACCGGGGAAATGTATAAACCCCTGTTGTTTTGGTGATTTATCGTCTATATCACCAACGCTTCACTTAATTTATGTTAGATTTAGTTTTTAACAAAAGGAATACTTCACCCGGAGTCTTACAACCTCAAGTCTTTCTTGGAGTATTTTTGCTTCCGTCTCGTTGCCTTGTTGTCGTGCAATAGCAATTCTTGATAGAGCCTTTTGTTCAAACTCCTTGAATTTATCTCTTGATGACTGGTTTATTTCAGATTTGACTGCTTTGACTGTGGATTGTTTTTTCTTTTCCTCAGGTATGACTGTTGAATAATGTTTTCTATAATAGATTAGTCTGCCATTGGTAGCAGATATTTGTCTGGTAATGTTTTCCCTATTTGGGTCATCCATTGCCATGTTCTTTCTTCTTTCTATTAGTTCTTGAAGAAGTTCCTTATAATCCTGATACCTCTTCTCAATTTGTTCATCTGTCAACTTGTATCTTCCCATGTTCTTTAAACTCTCCTGCATAATGATGTTATATGTCAACGCTTTTCCTTTGATTAATGGTTCTCTTTCCTGTAATTGACTGAGCCATTTTGCATAGAATTCCTCTACCTCCTTTTTTGATTTAAAAGTAGGTGCTATGGGAGGGTATTCATCATGAGTTGGTAATGGTTTATTCTTCCTTCTTGCCTCGTCATACTTTCTGATGTAATCCCTATTTCTCTCCCGGTATTCTTTAGCCTTTATTCTGATTAGTTCACGGTTCTTTTCCCTATACTTTCTTTGTTGTTCCCTAATCCTTTTTCTTTCTTGAATGGCTTTAGTCTCAGCAAATAAGGCTTTCAATTGTTCACTAGTTCTGATTCCCATCTTCTTTTAAAATAACGTTTCCATTTGGTTCTTCATAAAACTTATAAGTCATGTTATAAACTTTAATGAACCTTATTGGGTGTTTTTCACCATTGTTATCCATCCAGTAAACCATAATCAGTTGTCTCTTAACGAATTTGAAACTGCATCCAATTCCCAATCCCTTTCCTTTGGTGTTCTAACTCTTCTTTGTTTCCTCTCTTTAAGTTCATCTGGTGAAAGGAACAACTCCTCATCATCATCCTTGAAATACTTTGATGCATCTTGGAGTTGGTCTAAAGTAAATGCTTTAATCATAACCTGTATTTTTTATATAACTAGTTTGATAGTTTGAAAAAGTTGGTTTTTAAGCCAACTTTTTTTCAATTTTTTCTTTAAAATCATCTAATATTTCATCAGTTTTGAAAATGTTATACAGTGATGGTTCATTGAGATACTCTATCATATAGTACAGTGTATCAAAGTCATCTTCTGTTTCATTACTGTTGTTAAAAGCGTTGATTGCCTCATCAACTTTTTTGCCAAGCAGTTGAAGGTCTTCAAGTTGTTTAATGTTGCAATCATAGACTAATTCTTCAAAATCTTGAGGTGCTGCACTTAAAAATTCATGTTCAATTGCTTGTTTTGTTGCTTCACACAGTTGAACTGCAAGTTCTTTAAATTCTAAGTTTGTCATAATTTTTAAAAATTTTTTTGGTTAATACTTAAATTAATAATCTCCTGTTCCATTTGCAGCCCTGTTGATAGCAATATAGCGTTGGAACGACACTTGGTTATCATTGGTTAAGATGGTACATAGATTTATCGGAATGCCTACCGTTGATTAAGGGCCTCTACCCTATTTGAATGAATCACTTGTTATTGGTTAACCTCTGATATTGCAAATATACAAAAAAAATGTTAAAAAAGAAAATAAATTTTAAATTATTTTGTAAACATTTTGGAAAACTTTCACTATTTCTTGGAATAGCGATTTTACAATATATTATGAGGATATATGAAATATATCCGAAATAATATATTTTTCTTTTTTTAAATTTATTATTAATTAAAAAAAAAAATAACTATTTTACCGGATATCTAGTTATATATAAATCTTATTACTAGTTACAGTATATATTATATATTATTAATTATATATTATATATATTATTATATATACAGTTATACAGTTAATAGCATGAACCTTTGTACTAGACCCCTTGAAAAAAGGAGGATTATTCATCCTCCCATTGTTCAATCATGTCTCTGATTTCATAGAGTGTCATCAATCTGTCTGGTATAAAACCATCTTCTTGAAGATTTCTAATGTTAATCTCATCATCAATCTTTGCATCCAGTTCATCTAATAATTCTTCTTTCTTCATATCAATTAAAATTTAAAAATGAAACATGATTCAAATATACCAGAAATAAAAATAAAAAGAAAAAAAATATAGTTAAATTTTCTTAATTCAGATATTTTTTGTATATTTGCATATATTTATAATAAAATAACGTTTATTAAATTTATTTAATCATGGTAGAATTTAAAAAAGAATTTTCAAAAAGAGGTATTAATTTTAAACAGATTTACAAAGACGATAATTTATGTATTTATCAAACCAGTTTACCATCTTATGAGGTTTTTAGAAGAGTGGTTCATTCACCAGATAGATTTCATGAGGAAGATTATGAGTTATACCCATGCAGTGAGGCATTTGGTAAATGGGCTTGGTCTTGTTCAAATGAGGAATCAATAAACAGAATGATTAAAAAGCATTTCCCAAAACATAAGTTTGCTAGTGAAGGATTTAAACTATGAAACATAATATTATTTTATACACTTTATCATATAATGAATCAGACATTGTTGAATATTCAGTAGATTATTGGAAGAGGTTGGGAGTTGATAAGGTAATCTGCTATGACAATTATAGCACTGATGACACTGTTGAGAAGTTGAAGAAATATGATTGGATTGAGGTCAGATATTTCAAGACTGATGGAATGACTGATGATTTGCATGCAATAATCAAGAACAATTGTTGGAAGGAACAGAAGGGAAAGGAGAACACTTATGTGGTGGTATGTGATTTTGATGAATATTTATATTTCCCTTCTGGTGTTGAAGCAACATTGGATAAAATGGATGGCAGGTTCAGTGTATTAGGCTGCAAGTGGTTTGCCCTTTGTAATGATGATACACCGGAGCGAATTGAAGGTGTATTGCTTCACGAGCAGAGTGATAAGTTTTATCTTCAAGATGTTAATAGGAATTATCCAGAGTTGGGAAAGTTTATGCTGATAAATCCAAATATGATTGATGATATGGGATGGTCAGTTGGAAATCACATATGCAATCCAACTGGAGATTTCAAATTATATGTTGCACCAATTGAGGAATGTGTTGCAATACATATCAATAAGGGTTTCAGTCCAAAATATTTTGTTGAAAAGAGAAAAAAGATGGCAAAAAGGCTATCTGATTTAAACAAGATGAAGGGATATTGTTTTGAATATAATTTCCCAGAAGAGAAGAGTTTGGAAGAATATAGAGAAAATCAAAAAAAGTCTGTAAACTTGAATAAATTTTTAAAGAAATAATTTTTATTTTTCAAATATTTTTTGTATATTTGTAATGTTAAAGATTCTTTGGTGTAATTAATTAATAATTTGTGACACGTCCGGCTATTTGTTCAAGTCTTTTAACCGGACGTTTTTTGACCGTTCTAAATCAAGATATAAAAAAATCACGATACTCTTTTAGTCATGGTAGAAAGTAAGTTTGATGAGTTGTTTTGTTTAATGGAAGTCAGGTAAAGTTTTTGTGATTTCTTCATTTGGCTTCCATTTTTAAAAGGCATTATAGTGTAATTCTATATATTTTTGACAATTATTATTTTATTAAAAAAATATCCGGTAGGTTTTTCTACCGGATATTTGAATTAAAATTTCTGAACATTTCCTTTACCTATCATATTGTTGCATCCACAATCACCACATTTATTAACTCTATTAGGAAAATATACCAATGGTTTATCAATTGGATTTGCAGTGCCTGTTAGTTCTTTCCATTTATCACAGCAGTTTGTATCTAGTGGCCTCCATAGTGGGTACAAATCAGAACATTTGCAAAGATATTTTGTCAGCAAATCAATGCTCATTTCTGCTTGTCTCTTAACATCTTCTATAAATGGTGCAAGTTCATCTTTGTTTATTGTCCTACTATTATCGCTGGATTCACACACAACACCTTTTTCTGACACAGTATATGCCAAACTTCTCAAAGCAAGAAATGTTGTATAATTAGCCAACGCTGGTGCAATTTTTAGCATCAGAGATTTGTTTTCATCAGTCAACTCATCTTTATCAATTTGATTTTGTAACTCTTCCATCAAAGCATCTCCAAGTACTGGATTAATATAATAATTCTGAGCCAAATATACAAATGATAAAATTTTGTCAACAGCCACATTCTTTGAAATAGGAGAGTACAACTTTAGTAACTCTTCTGAAATAAGCATAGTTTCTATAAGTTTCTTATTCGTTGCCATCTTCTATATCACTTTTATCTTCGTTATTTTCTTCTGCTTTTTCATCAACATTATTTCCTTCCTTTTCAACGTTATCATTTGCTGTTGATTCACCTTCGAATTCTTTTCTAAGGTCAAAATCAATAAAGTTGATTACACGCTCCAGATTATTCATTTCAAGAAGTTTATTGAAACAATCTGCAACAAACTTTCTCTCATCAGCAACAACCGTTAACTTATACTGTGTATATGCTGCAATAAGTTCATCTGACTTTGAAGAGAAACCAGTTGATGTTCCAATACCTGCAAGCACCGGTGATGTTAGTCTGTTCGCTGAAATAATAGCCGTCTTGATAATATCAACGACACTGTTATAAAGGTCTGCATTTACACTTTCTATTGCATTAATCTCAGGAATTACACCACTTTCTCCAAAGAGTAGGAGAATGTTACCGGCATTTTCACTTCCACCAAATGACTTTATAAGATTATTATATAATTCCTCTTTCTTCTCTTCAGTAGGTTCAATTGGAAAACGAATTGCAAGATTTGCTGAGAAATTATTCTTGATATAATTCAAATAATACTGTGATAATGCACCGTCTGCTGCAATATAGTTTGCTGCTGCCATAAACTCAGGCACAGCATAGTAATAATTATTTGGCTGATATTCCTTGAAATAAAGGAGATAAGATTTTCCTTTAACTGGAGTCTCAGTTCCAAACATTGGTATTTCAACAACGTTTCTATTTCTTTGTGCTCTAGACCAATCAGTACAAAGATAAGCCTTTTCAATTATATTTCTCTCGTTAAACTGAGCAAGACGAACTTGGTCAACAGGGGTATGATAAAAAGAGAATCTATTACCGGATTCATTTAAAATTGCTTGTACAGCGAATGCCTTGAAATATACCCAGTCTGTTACACACTTTTCAATGAGTTCTTGCCATGTTTCCAACATATTTGGTGTATAGATATTGGCTTCAGTTTTTTCCAAGCCTGCTCCTAGAATATATGTTTTCTTTGACTCAAGAATTGCTTTTTGAAGTGGTGAAGCGTTTACCAAATCAAGCACCTCTTGAGGATATAGATTGGAAGCACCAAAACGAATCCATCCATTTCTGGTTGTCTTCTCAACATATGGTTGGCCAATGCTATAATCTCTAAATGTAACTATTTTATTCATTTACTATATTTTAATATAAAGATGGGCTGCTGAAAAACAGCCCATTTATTAAGGTATCGGTTGGATTCTTGATGCATAATTAATCCAACCTTCTGCTGTCTTATAAGCATTTATACTAGAAGCAGGCACATATATTGGACAATTATTATTATTTTCAAATACTCCTATTCCACCTAGTGTTGGAGGTGTTGTTGCTCTAATTATAATTGATTGTAGACCACTACAATTCAAGAAAGCACTAGTGCCAATATATTTAATTGTGCTTGGAATATCAATACTTGTTAGGCTTTTACATCCACTGAATGCTGTGGATTGTATTGTCTGTAGATTTGAAGGCATATTTATTGATGTTAAACCTGAACAAACCTCAAATGCAGAAGGGCCAATATAAGTTATACTATTTGCAAGTGTTACACTAGTAAGACAAGGATTTCCAAACGATGCAATAATATAATCTGTTCCAATACTTGTTACACAATCACCAACTTCCATATGAACAGTACATTCAGTCCAAGGGTCATGTGAATCATAAACTCTCTCAATTTCTGCTCCTGTTAATATTGAAGAACCGTTGCAGTTAACCTGATAATAATTTCCCTTATCAGTTGTTCCATTTATCTTTGGATTTCCAACATATCCACAATCATATGACATTGCTTCAATTGTTGAACCATAACCAGTTGTTGGTGTATTCTGCCATGTGTTTCCACCATCATATGAAACCTGTTGTCTTGCTACATATACTTTGTTATATCCTGAACAAGTCTTGGCCGTTGTATCAGCCCATCTATATTTAGGCTCAACTGGCACAAATCCACAATCTGTTGAATCTGCTTCAATCAATGCACCTCTTCTTGTCTGTTCAGGACTTACATTTGTCCAAGTTGCTCCGCCATCATTTGATACCTGATAGTATTCTTTATAATATTTGGAAGTTCCGGAACAAATATAATCACTTGCAGGCGCTTGATACCATCTGTATTGAGGTTCTATATAACCACAATCTGGTGAATTTGCTTCAATTAAATCACCTCTCTTTGTCTGCTCAGGAACTACATGCTGCCACGTTGCACCACTGTCATAAGAGACCTCATAATATACCTTGTAGTATTTTGATGTTCCACTACACATATAATCTGATGTTGGTGCTGCCTTCCATCTATATTGAGGCGTTGGTGCCCAGCCACAATCTGTTGAATCAGTCTCAATTAATGCTCCCATCCGGTATTCTGCAGGAGAGACGTTTTGCCACGTTGCACCATTATCTGTACTCTGTTGCTTCTGTTCCTTTGCATATTTCGTTGTACCGGAGCAAATATAGTCATTTGGACCTGTTAATGTAATCCAACGATATAATGTTTCAGTTTGTCCTGTGCAGCATTCTTCAAGTGCTTCTTGAAGTGATGTAATCTGTTGTGTAAGGTTTGTTATAAATGTAATGAAAGTTGTATTTGATACATAATCTCCCTTTGGTTGGAATCTCTCATCTGATTCTGCTTTGGTATATGCATCAATTGTTCCACCACTACCAATGTTTATATTACCAGTTCCAATTAATGATTGATTATTAATTGTTTTAATCTGATTAATATAACCTTGGTTCTGAACCCAAGTCTGAGTTGCATAACCATCAAGTGATGGTATTTCAGATTTTAATGCATAATCTCCTGCTGGTTGATAGTTTCCAAGAGGCTGATATAATGTATCACCACTTTCCTTTGTTAGATAATCACCAATTGGCTGATAGAATGTATCACCGGATTCTTTTGTTAGATATTCTCCAATTGGTTGATAGAATGTATCACCGGATTCTTTTGTTAAGTATTCGCCTTTTGGTTGGAATCTCTCATCTGATTCTGCTTTGGTATAATAATTATCAATATCAAAAAGGTCTCCAAGTGGAATATCTATTGGTTCTTTTCCGGCATCAGAATTGAAAACTACATGAAGATATGTATCACCTGACAATTCTATAAGTGAAACTGAATCAACCATTCCATCCTTTATAAAATCAGTTGCATCAATGAAGCAAGCCAATTCTTCTCCAGCATAGAATTCAATTCTCTTGGTGTCAGAATTATAATTGCAGCCATCAAAGTAATCACCAATTGGTTGATATGTTTCTGCTGCTTCTCTCTTTTTAAGGTAAGGTGTAAGGTCAACTTCTCCATTAAGAGCCGGGAATATTCTATTTAATATTTCAGTTATTTCTGAAATATCGTCATATTCCCCATCAATTCCAAGTTCCTCATCAACAATATAAAGTGGCAAATCCATTGTCATAAGACAATTCCTATAGAAATAATCAATAAAAGCATAGAACTTTATATTGTTATTTGATATAAGATAGGTAAGCCCGCCACGAGGAAAGCCCATTGTCTTTTCCCATGCTGTATCATCAATATAATGTTGATAAAGTATTACACTATCGTCTAGAATTACTATTTTATTGTTCATTACTTATATGTTTATTATAAAGAAGGTTAAGTTCCAATTGCTTTTATTTGTGATGCTATTAATGAATATTTTGCCTTCCATGCAGATAATCCTGCTGATGGTACATACAATGTTCCTTTAAATTGGTAAAAAGGAAAATTATATGAGGTATCATATGCAGGTGCATCTGGTGGCGTTTTGCAATCAGCAAATGTTACAGTTCCACCTGTTGAACAACAGATGCATGCTGTAGATAAAAATGTTGGTGTACCATAAATTGTTAATCTTAATCCATCAGAAAAATTAGCAGTACATGATAAATAAAAACTATTTCTAGGAATTACAACATTATCAGCATATACATTTATATTAAGCGTTGAACCATTATCATTTGGTGCATATGAATTACCAAATAATCCATAACAGGCTGTTGTATAGCCACTTGTTGAACCTGTTAATAATTTATTTGGTATTGTAATACTGCCTTTCAAACAAGAGTTGGAAAAAATGCTTGAAAAACTTGTTTTTCCGCTAACGTTTGATAAATCTATATTGCTAACATCAAACATTGTGTTAGCGCCTGCACTATCATGTATTCCGGTGTTAGCAAAAGCACTAATTCCTATGCCAGTAACGCTTGAAGGTATTGTACAAGACGTTAAACTAATATTATTAAACTGATAATAATCAGGTATGCTTGTTACACCATTTTTTATTGTGAACGATACCATTCTACCATAATCATCAAATTCAGCCGCTGATAGATTCACAGGCATATCAATTTCGCCACCAGAGGCAACAGCCATATTCACAAGACTGTTGCCATGATACATCTTTTTTATTGTATTATTATTATATTCCATAAAATAAAAATGTTATATATTATTGTTAAGCACCAGTTAGTGTTCCATTAACTTTACAAATGGTATTTGTTATTTTATTATAAAATGTATATTTGTTATCATTGCTTATTACAGGAATGAAATCTCCAACTAATGTACTTCCATTATATATCTTTATATAATATATTTTTCCATAATCTTGACATGCTTGTCTGAATGCACAGAAATTATTTCTTCCAGATGTTCCAAGAGTATAACTGGCGCTTACATGTTTGTCTTTCGTTACATTATTGAAGTAGTAATTTCCAAATTCAAACACTTGGTCTGCTGATGCTGTGTCACCTGTATTAAGATAGGTTGTTCTTGAACCACTAATTCTTTTATCATTAAAATCAAAATACACCTTAGAACCGCTCCAGAAGAATCTAAAGTCATTGGCATCAGAATTTGTCTGTGGCGTTTCTCCAAAGAATTGACTTCCTCCACCATTAATATATCTGAATTTTATTTCAACCTTAAAGTTGGTTGTGATTGGCAAACCTAGGTCAACTTCTCCGTCATGGCTTGCATTTTTCTGCAAGTAAGATAATTTAGATTTATATGGTTTACATTGTGTATCATCTTCGGCATATATTAAATCAGTATAAGCAGAGAATTGAGCATTTGCTGCATAAGCAGCATAACTATCACAGGATGGAATATAAATCTTTTGAAGACTTGTACAATTTTTAAATGCATCAGCGCCTAGTGCCGGAGGTGTTGTGCCTTCAAAATGTACCTCTTTTAGATTTGTATCTCTCATGAAAAGGTTGGTTGAAGCACTTGTAACTGATGCAGGTATTGTTGCTGCTGTAAGACCTGTCATATCAGCAAAACATCCACTGTATAAAGTTGTTACACCACTTGGAATCCCTTCAATTCTTTTAATACCAGATGCAAGCCTAAAACAAGAACCTTCAATTTTTGTTAATCCACTTGGGAATGTAAATGACGTTAGACCACTACAGCCAAAAAATGCCTGATTTCCCAATATGGTAACGTTATCATCAAGTGTTACTGATGTCATTGCAGAACAGCCATAAAAAGCATTATCACCAACCTTGAATGAGCCTTGCCCATCACAAGAACTTACAACTGCTGAAGTCATTGCAGATTTTGGTGTTGTGTGTGCTGACACCTCAGCAGCAGTAAGCACAGCATTACCATTACATTCAACCTTATACTCACTAGTGTCAGAATAATTAGCAACCAGTTTATATGAATGTTGGCTGCCTTGCAAATATTCAAGGAATATCAGGCTACTACCATGATATGCTTTTTTTGCATTTAAAATCCCATCATACCATTTACTGACTGTATTTGAATTATATTTTATCATATCTTTTAAGTTCCAATTGCTTTTATTTGTGATGAAAAATCTGAATATTTTGTTTGCCACGCTGTTAATCCTGCTGATGGTACATATATATTACCTTTGACGCCTTTAAACGGTGATGATGTTCCTGTAGCAGTATATGAACTAGCATCTGGTGGCGTTGTACAGTCAGCAAATGTTATTTTTTGTGTGCCTGTAACGCCTGTTAATGTAACAAATGCCTGTTGTGAAAGAAATGTTGGAGTACCATGAACAATAATATCTAATCCTCCTTTATTTGAAGTTGAAGAGGTTGAGAAATTACATATTGCTCTAGGTACAATAACGCCATCAGCATATATATGAATTGTTAATGTGTTACCCCCTGGTACAGAAGCAGAATTGAAAAAGTTATAACAAGTAGAAGTAGTAGCACTTGTTGCACCAGACAACATTTTGTTTGTTATTGTAATACTGCCTTTCAAATAAGAACCAGCAAATATATTGTTCATTCCACTATCTGATGCTACATTTGTAAAATTTATATTACTAATATCACAGGCTCTATTTGAATTTCCAACATAACTAAAGGCATAAGACCCAACATCTGTAACACTTGAAGGTATTGTACAAGACGATAATGATGAATTATAATATTGATAATGTTTAGGAATACTTGTAACTCCATTTTTTATTACAATATTTGTAGGCTTTCCCCAATCATCATAATCCCATGATGTAAATGCTGATGGTGTAGCACCACCACCTCCACCAGATATTTGTGATACATAGTCATCATATGTATCAATGGTAGCAGAAGAGGGTACTGTTACCCCCTTCGCTTCTATTGCTGTTTTAATATCAGCCTTTGCCTGCTGAATTCTTGAAATCTCTGTTGCTATACTCATAATTATATTGCTGCTAATAATGACTCAATATCGCCTATCATAGCGTTAATTTGAGCCTTAGTATAATAATTTGATAAATCTCCTCCTGCTGCATCTGTAATTACATATATTGTATCAGGGTCTATTGTTGTAAGTGCATCATATTCAGCCTGGGTTAATTCAACAACCGAACTTCCACCACCACCTCCAAGTTGGTCTTGAAGACAAATCATTTCAGTATTATCTTTGTTGTAAATATATACTTGGTTTGAAGTATCAATCTTCAACTGATTATTGATATTGGTTTGGGTTGTTCCACTGACATTTGCTTGATAACCTATAGCGACACTTTTATTTTTATCTGTAGAAATGCCACCACCACCAATCACAACACTATTTGAAGTAGTGAAACTAGGCATGTTGAAATTGAGGTATCCATTTGCAATACTGCCTATTATAACATTATGTGTTCCATTTACATATGCCCCTTGACTAGAATTACTAGAGTTCTGTGCTACAAGAAAAACGTTATGTCCATAACTATTATCACACCTTGCATTTGGTCCAATTAAAGTATTATAACTACCACCTCCGCTATTTGCTCCTACAGAAATTGTATTGAATGCACTTGAAGTAGCAGTTATTGGTAATGTACAGTTGATGGTATCAGCAGTCTCTCCAGTGGTAACACTTATATTTGTTCCAGCAGTCACTGCTTTTCCACCGCCGCCTTCAGCAGATATGACATTATCAACGATGGTGATATTTGTACCAGCACTTAATTTGTTAGTAAGGTCATTGTAATCACCACTGAAATCTGACTTAGCATTCCAAGTTGCCTTTTCAGCACTTGTAACGTGTATAGTTGTGTCTGCTGTATGTGTTGTAAATGCTGATTCATCAGTTTTACCAGATATTGATTCATCAATCATTGTCTGAACCTCACCAGAAGTGATGCCTCCACCACCTCCAAGTTGGTCTTGCAATTTAACATCTTGTCCATCCAAAGTAAGATATATATCACCATTCTGCCTTATTTCAAATGCATTATGCCTTGCATTATCTGCTGTACCATTACCTACAGAGAATAAGGTGTTACCACTGTCACCAAATGTTGTAGAAGCAGATGAACTTACATTATATTTACCACTTGCATGCTCTGACTCATTTGTAGTTTTTGTATGATTTCCTTCTGTATGAGAATAATTTCCACTTGCTAATGTAAACCATCCTTCAGAATGAGAACTATTTTTTGTTGATTGTGTATTAAAACCTTCAGCAAATGAATATTGTCCACTTGCAGTATTTGCATCTCCTCCGTTAGCAATGGAATTCATTCCAGTTGCTTTATTAGTACTGATGGATGAGCCGACAATAACACTGTTGTTTCCAGTTCCATATCTAATTGGTGCAGCACAATTAATTTTGTTATTTGAAATATTAATTAATGTTCCACCAGATAATGTACAGTTGATGGTATCAGCAGTTTCTCCAGTGGTAATGGATATATTTGTACCAGCACTCACTGCTTTTCCACCACCTTCAGCAGATATAACATTATCAACGATGGTGATATTTGTGCCAGCACTGAGTTTGTTGGTAAGGTCATTGTAATCGCCACTGAAATCACTCTTAGCATTCCAAGTTGCCTTATCACTTGCTGTTACATGAATGGTAGTATCAGCAGTATGACCTGTAACTGTGCCACTCAAAGTGTTTAAATCACTTTGTGCTGCCTTTCCACTTAACGCTGTTTCAACTGAAGCACTATATGCTGTAAATGCACTGGTATCGACCTTTTCAGATGGGTCAAATGTTTCACCATCTGAAATTATATAAAATGTATTTGGGTCTTTTGTTTGCAATGCATCATATTGAGCCTGGGTTAGGGTAACTGTCTTTGATGCATTTGAATCCTGAATATCATATGATGTTCCAGATAATTTTATTTTATTAATTTTTGGCATTTTATAAAATGTATTTAAAACTTAAGTTATATTTAATATAAAGAAAAAAGGGTGAGATTTGCATCTCACCCCAAATTATAAATTTGTTAATCCTATGATATAACTAGAGTCTCGCCATCAAGTCCAATAACTTGGTTCTTACCTGCTAACAAAGCATCAGTTGCTGTCTTGTTATAGTACTGTGTTGGGTCAAATGTACCACTCTGACTAATCTTGTCATCAATTGTCTGCTTGTCATAAGTATAACCAGTTGTATATCCACTGATTGCATTATCAGTTTCAGTCTTGGTATAAGTTGTTGCTGTATTTGCTTTTCCTGCTAATGCTGTATTAACGCTTCCAGAATAAGTATTAAAGGTTGAGGTATCTACCTTTCCACTAGTTGCAGCGTTAATTGCATTATTAACCTCAGTCTTGGTATAAGTCGTTGCAGTGTTCGCTTTCTTTGCCAACTCAGTATTAACCTCGCTCTTGGTGTAATAATTGCTTGCATCAAAAATCTGAGAGATAGGTATCTCGATTGATTGTTTGCCAGCATCACTGTTGAATGTTATAACAAGGCAAGTGCCCTTTCCAGTAACCTCCTTAATTTCAACATTTGATACCATACCATCAATCAAGAAAGGAGAAGCGTCATATTCGAATACCTTTGTTCCACCAGTTCCACCATGATAGAATTCAACATATTTTGATGTTGAGTTATACTTAACAGCATCAGCATAGCCATTTACAGATGGAATATCACTCTTTAAAGCAACATTGGTTGTATTTAAACCAATTGAATCACCAGTTTTTGTAAAATGGCTTTTATTAAATTTTGCAAATGTATTTGCAGTACCTGTGCCGCCTTTTGTTACTGAAAGCCTCAATTCAACATCCATACCACTTGATTGCTGTGATGTAGCGCTAACACTAGTTACAGTACCACTGTAATCAGCCTTTCCACTTACAGCAGCCTCAATTGACTGTGTAACGGCTGTGGTATCTGCCTTTCCACTTATTGCATTCTGAACATCACCTGATGTCTGATAACCTTGTTCAGCAACTGTCTCAAGTGCTGAAGCAATTGCATTATAAATACCTGCACCATTAACAGCGTTTGTGCCACCACTGGTTACAGAAGTATCTAAGACGTGCAATGCATTCTCATCTTTAATATTGTAGGTTGAACCACTCAACCTGATTTTTGTAATATCTGCCATATTATTTTAAATTATAATTTAAATTGTTATGTTCTTATCATTTAAACTCAATGTATCGAGGTTAACATTTGAATATCCTGCAAACATTGAATTTATATCTTGCTTTTTGTAATAACTTTCCAGTAATGAATTTGTCTCTGCTTTGGTATATCGATTTAAAATCTGATTTCCCAAACTCATTATCTCAGCAGTTATTACCTTGTTCTGAACAGGGTTTGTTGATTCAAGTGATAATGTATCATCAACAGTTATTTCAGTTCCACCACTGCCTTTATTCTCGAATATCTTCTTTAACTGCTCTGGTAATTCATTAACGCCATATGAAATGCCATCAATAACCAATGGTATATTTGCAGACCACACGACATTCTTATAAAAATAGTCTTCCTTAAGGTAGAACTTAATACTTTTATTTTTAATCAAGTATGTAAGTCCACCTTTTGGATAACCTAGTTCAAATATTGTATTACCATTACCATCAGTCTCTAGAAGTACAAATGAATTGGATAATGTCTTTATTTGCTTCATATAATTAGTACTAATTTTTTATAAAGAAAAAATTATGTTGGAATTGCAGTAATTCTTGAAAGATAATCACTCCAGCTACTTGCAGACATATATGCATCTACACTACTACTAGGTACATATATTGGGCAAGCATTTGTGTAAGAAAATGCATATCTACCCAGTGTTGGAGGCTCAAGTGCATTAATAGTAATTCCTGTTAATTTTTTACAATTATAGAAAGCGTTATAACCAATGCTAGTAACGCCACTTCCTATTGTTAAACTTGTTGCACCACTACAATAAGCGAAAGCATATTGACCAATGCTTGTAATGCTATCCGGTAAATCAATACTTGTTGCACCACTACAATATTCAAAAGCATAATCACCAATTGTCTGAAGGTTATTTGAAAGTTCTACATCAGCACCACTTCCATTTTTACCAATTGACTCTATGTATATTCTACCATTGAATGCATTATTACCAATACTGGTAATGCTATTGGACATTTTTACTTTCTGGAGATTAGGTGTGCTAAACCCATAACTTTTGTATCTGAATGCATCATCTCCAATCGATGTACAGCAGTTTTCATATATCGTTACTTCAGTTGCAGATGTATATGTAGAACCACTTTGAATTGATGTTTGTCCAGTACATTGTACTTTGGTTACACCGGTTGTTGTTATACCATTAAGAATTGAACGCCATTTATATTTAAACTGATATGCTTTAACTATTGTTGACCTTCTTCTTTCATAAAGTGGAATTTCATTGTCACCAAGTAAGAACACCTTTGCTTCAGTGTTATAAATAACACCTGTTTCTTCATCCTCTACAGTAACATCACATGGAATCCAATATGGCTCAGGTACAAATTCCTCACCTTGTCTATAGTTCTTGGTATAATACCACATTCCATTTTCAAAGTCCTTTCTCTCATATTCCTTATAATAATACTTATCTTCATCAGCATCATAAAGATATTCTCTTTTTGCCGGAACCCATGTTGTTCCTGTTTGTTCGCCAATTGCATATATATTATTATAATAATTTGTTTGACCTGAGTAATGACTTAATTTTTCCGGTAAAACATATAGGTTATTAATCTTTCTACCCTTAAATGCCATACTTAATGGTAAATTGCCATCATTTTCAATAATCACATTATCGAATTCAAGATAAATTCCACTATATCGGCCAAAATATCCATATTGTCCAATCCTGCATGTTATACCAGAAGCACCAATTGAAGTTTCATCAATTGTCATTGGAACTTCAGTACCATATTCAAAATATTCTATATTTGCACTTCCAAAGCCCCCTTGATAATTCAAATAACTTACTTTGTTTGTGAATAATCTTTCTGTTGTAAAATTACTTAAATTTTGTATTCTGGTTATATTATCAGGTAATTCCAATTTATTTAAAACTGAGCCTCCAAGACGATAATTAATAGTAGTTATATCACTTCTTTGTGCAATTTCAATGTCAGTAACATTACTAGTATCTGCACTTGATACAGTGCTACCTTTAATTAATTTACTTTTTGATTGACCACATGGTCTATAGAATTTTGCTGACCAGTTGCATTCATCATCAATATTATTATATATTGTTTCCCTTACAGCACCATCAATGTTTGACGAACAAATTGCATTATAATATGCCAATTCACTTCCACAAGGAACTTTTATTGTTGCATCAGCAGTTCCACCACTTGTATGGAATGTCCACCCCGGAGGATTTTTGCCACAAGGGAATTCAGGTGGTGTTTTACCATAAAAATAGAATTTTCTATTTTCTTCCCTTCCTCTTGCAAAGGCTCTATAACCAACATAAGTTACTCCACTTCCAATATGGTATTCATTAACGAAAGTACAATCAAATGCATAATTTCCAATATATTTTACTGTATCAGGAATATATTGAACATAAGGATTATAACTTGTACCAAGTCCGCCCAATCCTGATTGGCTGAATGCACTATCTTCAATTGTTTCCAATATACCATTTGGAGGCAATTGAAGTTGTCTTATTATTCCAACGCTACCAAGTGTTCTTACACAATTTCCAACAACCAGTAATGTAATTTTTCCGCCACCATAGTTTCCACTAAGTCTATCATCACCATCACAAGGAACATATAACACTTCTCCACTTTCGAAATAATATATTGCCTTGTATGTATTCAATGCACAATCATCAAGTGTTTCATATGATGTTATATATCTAGGTTGGCCAACCAATGGCTCAACATCTTGCCACGTTAAGCCATTGTCAAGTGAATATTGTTTTTTAAAAATTTTATAACTGCTATAAGACATAATTTTTATATTTACTGTATTGGATTTATTTTTTCTGCATAATAAGGCCATGCCTGTTTATATGCAGCCACAGAATCAGCCGGAACAAAAAACCTTAAATAACCTGTTTTATTTCCAAAAGGTCTGCTGTATTCATCAAGACTTATTGATGGAGGCGTTGGTGCTTTAATTGTAATGTCCCCCAAATAGCCTGATTTTTTGGTGAATGCATAACTACCAATGCTAGTAACGCCACTTCCAATTGTAAAATCTTCAAATTTATTATCCTCGAAAGCACTATTACCAATCGTTATAACACTATCTGGTATATTCAGACTATATAAACTACAATTCAAGAAAGTACTATAATCAATACTTGTAATACTATCAGGTATTGTTACTGATGTAAGTCCACTACAATTTAAGAAAGCAGCACCTCCAATACTTGCAACGCCACTTGGTATATCTATACTTGTAAGGCCACTACAATTTCTGAAAGCAGCATTACCAATACCTATAACACTATCAGGTATATCTATACTTGTAAGACCACTACAATAAGCGAAAGCACCATAGCCAATAGTTGTTAATGTTGATGGTAAAGTTATAGCAGATAATTCTGTAAATCCACTAAATGCATTTTCCCCAATTTCTTTAACACCATCAAATATTGTTGAATCAATAATTTCACTTTTGGTGAATTGAGATGTTTCTTCCTGTGTTAAATATAAATCATCAGTTGTGCCATTTTTTTCAATTCCATAATGATATACAGCATATTGTTTCAATCCTTTATCTTCAGGATTTACATAAAGATTTGCATCTGTACTAAATATAGCCTTTGTTGTTAAAGTAACGTCATAGTCACAGTATTCAATATCTGTTGGAATCCACCTATATAACATATTCATACATTCCTCATAGGTATCAAATATTGCAACCGGGTCACCAACTCTTGTTACATATGGTTCTGCATCATGCCAAGTTATTCCGGCATCTGTTGATATTTGTTTCTTTTGTAATATATATTGTTTCCAAGCCATAATTAATCATTTAATAATATATTATTTGGAATGGTATATTTGCATTCTCATATGCTTCTCTATATTCATTAGGAACATAGAAAATAAAATGTCCTGTTGATGAGAATCTATCATGAAAATACTTAAATGACGTTGCCCAATCTGTTTGTGGAACAGGAGGTGTTGGCGAATTGAAATAAACAAACACATTATTACCATTCTCCATTTGTATTGCACCATCTGCTATATAGGTAATGCCACTTCCAATTGTTATTTTTTCAAGAGGATAATATTGAAGAGCACTTCTATTAATGTTTAAATATACAAAATTGGTAGAAATTGTTCTAACCCCATCGCCAATAATTATTTCAGTTGTTGACCAAGCATCATCAAAATTATGATACAATGTTGAACCAACTGTTCTTGTGCAACCTGATATTACAATCTTCTTAACTGAACTTGAGTGAGTTGATGCTTTGCTCATTGTATAAGTTCTTGATGAATCACATTCTACTGTTTCAAGTAATGAATCATTGCTTCCATATATATAAGCCATTGGTCGTCCTCCACCACATTCAGGAGCCTCTTCGTCATATATATTACCGGGTCTTGTTTTCAACGGGAATACCTCTTCCCATTCGCCGCCATCACATCTTGTTTCAAGATATTCAACATAGTACAAATCAGTACCAATACAAACGCTTTCTTCTCCAATTGGATAAGCAACCCATCTATATTCACTGTTTTCACATTCTGAACATACATATGTATCAGTATCAACCCATCTTTCCATTGGATAGCCACAAGAATATACATTTGTAGCAATTGGTTGCTGGGTTGTTCTTGTTACAAGTTGGCCATCAACAAAATGGTCAGCCCATGTTTCACCTAGGTCATAAGATACTTGTTCCTTTTCAACTCCATATAAGTCATATCCAACACACATCTTAATATCAGTTGCAACCCATCTATAACGTGGTCTGATATAACCACAATCCTCGCTTTCTCCTTCTTTCACAACAACAAGAAATTCTCCCATTGGATAAGAGGTTCCGGATATTGTCTTGAACTTTTGAGAAATGGTATAAAGAGTTGTTGGAGTTGAATCTTCTGTTAAACCACTGGCACAAACATCATATCCACAGAAATCTCCAATTTCTTCATATGCAAATGTTGTATTTGTACAGTTGGTACAACCACTATCTTCAACATTAATTGTTCTAGTTTGATTAAATGTTTCTGACAATGGGTTTGAATCAATTTGTACTACATCTGATGTGCCATCATAAGTTAAGGTACAGTTATATACCATTATATGACAAGACCTTGATATTTCATCCCAAACTGCACAAGATGTTCCTGCTGCTGTACAATCTGGCGAAGCATATCTATATTCTCTTAATTCTCCATAGTTTGCAAGGTTTGAGTTGGTTTGTTTCTGAATTTGTATCTTATATCCTGTATTTGCACCATTTTTTTGCTCACAATATTCAACTCCTGTTGCAACCCATATTTCTTCAGTTGTAGATGCAATACATGACTCATCATGTTCTGTTGTTGATGAATATTCACCAGTGGCAGAATTATAATATGTTGTTATTCTATTTCCTGTATAACCTGATGTATCCCTTTCACAAATATCTGATATTAACTCCCAATGACCAATCTCAGCCGGACATTTATTTGTGTCCATCTCCTTCTCAGTCCAAGTTTGACCATATGTTGGTGACAATGGATTTTCATCAATGTATTGTATAACCTTATATCCAGTGTATCCCATTATTCTATCTCACACCATTCTGCTATGGCTCTTGCACGACTAGATGTGTCTTTGCCATTTATTATTATCTCAACTTGTTTTACTTCTGTTCCACTTGTTAGATTTACATAAATCTTTTGTTCTGTATCTGAAACAGGAATATCATAAACTGAAAACGTTCCATCCAAATTAACTCTAATGCTTCCAACTCCACTTGTAATTGCTGCTGTATAATTTCCACAAGTAACCGGTGCAATTGTAACATTGGTTGTTGCATATGGATAAGTATAAAGTGAATTAACAATTATAATGTCATTCCTTACACTAAGGCTTGCTGTCTGTCTGGTAGTTTTGTTTCTGAACGTTAATGTCTCACTACCACAGGTATTTGTACCATAGAGGTAAACAGAATGCTCATTTGCTTGTCCACCAGTTCTTGAAATGGAAACTACAGAAGGATAGTTAACCAATTCCCAAGCATCAGTTGAAACAACGCTAATTCCACTCTGTGTATTGGTAGAATTAAGTATAACTGATGATGGTGATACACTTATTGAACCAGAAACGTTACAAAGGCTTGTATCATATTTCCTAACTGCTTTTCCTTCAATAAAGTCAGTTGAAGAATAAGTTCCAATTATATGATAGCCGCCATCTGATGCTGATGACAATTTATAAGCATCTTGTGGAAGATAAGAATACTGACACAACTTGTTATTGGTATCAAGTGCTTGTCCGGCAGCGTTAACCTTTACAACATACATTGCAACAGCCCATCCATTTGAACAAACAACCTTGCCTGCTTCAAACAATGGTTCAAACATTGGGTCAAAGACCTTATTTCTGAGGTCAAAGTTTGATTTATGAACTTCCAGTAATGGATAGGTTGTTTTTCCTTCAAATGTAAGATAGAATGAATTGTCTTCATCTGTAATTGAAAGACTATCTGTTAATGACAAACCTTCTTTCCAACCGGCCAATCTATAATGTGTTTCTCCAATAACCCTGAAAGCAACAGCATATTTACCATGAACTGCTTCACCAAGTTTCTCTTCAATTTCGTTTCTAACTGAAGCAATGTTTGCTGTTAACTTCTCCTTATAGTTGTGGTCTTCATATTCCTCTTCATAGGCAATAGATGTTGCATCAACCCTATAGAAAGGTTGAGAGGTTATAATGGTATCAACAAATAATGTACTATCCGGTCTTGAATCATTTTCAAAAACCAAACCTTTAATGTCATCAAGATTGAAGATATATAAACCATCTTGGATGCCTGCATTTATATCAGAAAGCATACAAGCATTTCCATTGCCAAGTGTTATATCATGTCTTAAATTACAATTTATCATATAAAGTAATATTTTACTATAAAGACACAAAAAAAGGATGACCAATAAGTCATCCTTAATTTAATTTATTTGAATTGTTATTATGCTGGGAACTTAGCCTTAACAATATCCCAACCTGTTAACTTAATAGGCTCATCTAACTGAACGCCTTCAAATACTGCATTTATAGAACTTGAATCAGTCTCTGCACTTCCACTTGTATAGTTGAAAGTAGTAGCAGCAAGTCCAGTATTTCTTCCAAATACATAAACGTTTCCGTCCTTTGTCTGAACGAATGCAATAAGGTGTGCAAGCGACCAGTTCTTATACTGCTCAAGCATATTGCAATCCAATTTTGCAAAGTTCAAAGTAATTCTATGTGTGAAGTTCTTCTTGTCTCTTGAATCACCAACGTTAAGTTCAACCTCTGCAAGACCAGTTCCATCAAGGAAATTAACCTCATAAATCTTCTCAGAACCAAGGTCAATTGTATCTACCTCACAAGAACCACTTGACTGAGTGAATACATAACTGTCATCCCAATTGGCAAAAGCAAGTTTCAATATACCACCAATTGAGGTTTCACAAGTTGCACTTACACCATTTGATATTTTACAATTTAACATGATATATCTTGTTTTTATTAATTATTTTTATTTGAAAAATGAGGGTATATTTCAACCCTCAATTGTTTATGAGTAAATTACAACTTCGTCACCAAAGATATAGCCTGCATTAGCACGATAAGCACCTTTAGCATACCACTTAGATTCATCATATAAATTTTGACCCATTTCTGCACGGATTTCACTAGTATCAGAAAGTAAGTCAGTAATGAATACCAAGTTGTCACGAGAAGCAGCCACCATTACATCATCAGGAACACCGGCGATTACAATCTCCACACCCATGTAATAAACCTTTCCACCTTCAATAGCGAAGCTAGGAAGAACAACCTGATAGTTTGTTGGAACAGTGCTAAGAGCCTGCTTCAAATATCTCATAGTCTTGATGCTAACGAAAATCTTAACTGCTGCCTTTTCAGGGTCAAACTCACCATCATTAAGCACTCTGTCAGGAATTGCATCATAAACCTTCTGAATCTCACCAAGAACGTTTGTTGCATCAATTGTTACACCAGTAATCTTAATAGTATTAGCATCAGCCAAAGCCTTATCTATAATACCATCCTGAATACCTGCTACTGCATTACCAGTACCACCCCAAATAAGTCTCTCAACGTCATTTGCAAGTGAATTCTGCAAGTGGAACATAATTGCACTCTCTAAAGACTCTCCACCATCATGTGCTGCTGGCCACTCATCCTTGGTTGCACCAATGGAATTGTAAACCATTTCACTATAAATACTGTCGAGTGCTTCTAGGCACTGTTCCTCATTGATTTTGAAATTTCTAAGCGACATTGTAACACCATCTAGTTGGAATCTCTGAGTTGGAGTCCAATCACAATCTCTGAGGTCTACCTGGCTAACAGTGTTCTGTGCCATCACTAATTTGTGAAGATAAATATCCTTTGTAACGTTTGGTAATACACGAACATAGTCATTTGCTAATGTATGAGCCTTTTTCAATGACTTGTAAAACCATTCACCATTGTTCTTAACGGTGTACTGGATATTATTCTGAATCATTTTATTTGCTGCCATATTATAATATGTTTTTTAAAATTATTTTATTTTTTTATTATAAAGAAGTTTCAAATTAAAAATTTCTATTCTCTCTCCAATTCTTAAAGGCGTTAAGAGACTGTATCCTATCATTGATGCTATTTCCATCAACGTTTCCATTCTTTACAACTGCACCAATCGGCATTGCACTAGGAGTTTGTTCCTCCAATTCAGTTACTCTCTCTTCAACCTCAATCTTTGATGTTAACAAACTCTCAATGTAGTTAACAACCTCAACCGGTAATAGATATTCAGTGTTTCCAATTGAATAAGGAACAGCATTCACCTCTGGTTTTTCCTCTTCATCCTTTTCTTCCTCTTTTGACTCTTCCTTTGGCTCTTCCTCTTCTAACTCATCTTTCTTATCATCCTCTTCGTCTGAATCTTTAGCAGGTTGCTCAGAATCTTCATTAGAATCTTCTCCTGGAGTTTCATCATCCTTTGGTTCAGGTTCTCCATCATTTGAATCATCTTCTTCTTCATCTTTCTTTTCCTCTTCCTCTTTAAATCCATCTGCAATTGGTGCTTCAACCTGTTCCTCACCGGTATTCTCATCAACTGCCTTTGTTCCAGCGAACTTTCCTTCACTTGAAACAACAAATACATTTCCATCAGCAAGTTTATACTCTCCCTCGCTGATTGGTTCACCATTTTCGTCTCTTACAAAACCTTCGGCATCAATTTCAAAATAATGCTCATCATCAAGGTAATATTTAAGAGATACTTCACCAGAATTGGTTTCATCTTTCTTTGCTTCATCAGCAATTCCATCAGCCTCCTGAGATACTTCATTAAGGAATGCTATAAACTTTTGGAATAATTCTAAACTACTTTTCATCTTTGAATATGTTATTTGTAACGCTTTATTCGAATTAATTTTACCAAAGAAAGCCTCCAGAGAAATCCCTCTCAACTTTCCTTCTTTAATCTCGCTCCAAATCTGACGATTGGCCACCTTGCACTTCATCATCAAAGTTCCAACCGGTAAATCAAATCCATATTTGGTGTTTGCATCATCATTTTCATCCTTGATTATCCAAAGTTTTTGAAGATATACACCCTCCTGAAGCCTTGATTCAATGGCATCGTCAATTCTCTCATGCATATAGGTGAAATTGTTCCAATTACCAGATAACATATACTTATCAGCAATCTTCTGTATCGTTTCAGCAGAAGCCCTCATATAATAAGGAATTCCTTCTGTTTCCCTATAAATTAACTGATTTGGTATAAGCACCGGAGCAACAACTTCCCTCTTTTCATGATTTGAGAAGAATACTTTTGCTTCTTCCTTTTTAAATGCATGAAGTTCAACCTGAGTTGCCGGATTATCAACAAATGATAAGCCAAACAATCCCATTCCATCTTCATCTACATTTATATCAAAAATTGGTATTGTTAACTGTCTAGACATACTTTTTTCTTATAAAGATATTTTAAAAATAAAAAAGGTGGTTTTCACCACCTTTCCTATTATCTACCTGCAAGACTTCTTACCTTAATCAATCTATCTTCTGCTTTCCAAATGTCCTTAACAGCAACAACTGGTTGCATATCAATTCCATCTATTGCACTTATCAATCTATTGGTATTGTTGTTCTCTCTCAAGTTTTCATCAGCCCTGTCAAAGTTCAATTGTCCACCATTTGCATATTTCCTCATTCTCTTGTCAGTGTTTGCAAATGACCTCTTGTTTCCTTCTGCATTTATTGCTTCAAGTAATGGAAGGTATTTGGCAGTGCTTCTTTTATTTACAACAAATTCATTTCCTTCCACTTCAACTCCGGTATTTCCAACCTTAATACCACCTTGAGAATGACTAGGACCCGAAAGCAAACCACCTTCAGCATATTTAACCGGTTGAATCTTACCAATCTGACTTGCAATTAATCCAACTTGTATTGCACCAAGTGCTGCCATTACTGCTGCAAAAATTGGTCCTGTTGGCCAACCCCATTGAGCAAGAGCCTTACCTGCACCTTGTGCTGCATTTGCAATTGCCATCACCATTTGGTATCTAAGTTCCATCTTTCTGGCGTTTGCCTCTTGCTTTGCTGCCTTGTTCTTTAATGCCTTTTCTTGTTCTTGGAGTTTCTTCTCTTCTGCAAGCCTTTGAGCATATAACAACTGTTCATCTGCAAGTTGTTGCTTTGTTGCCTCAAGATTGGTATTTGAACTATCCTTTAAGGAATCGTTTAATTCTCTAATCTTCTCAGCAGACTCATCAACCTTATCCAGAGCATCATCGTGCATCTTCTGAACCACTTCAAGTTTCTGCTGAGTTTCCTCAATGGCAAAGTCCATATACATTGAGAATGTATCCATTGCAGGGCCCAAAACCATTTCATCAAGAGATTGGAACAAGTTTGTCAGATTATCAAGAAGAGTGTATTCACTTCCATCATCCTTCTTGTCATTCTTTCCATACCATAGTTTCCTCTTTGGTTTTGTTGAACCTTCTGGTTTATCATCACCTGTATAATCTTGTTCAGTTGATACAGGATTTAATGCCCTCTTTGCAACCTTGTTGAGTTTATCAATAAGTGGATTTAAAGCATCTTCCTTCTCCTTCTGAGCCTTCTTGAACGCTGAAGAATCTTCGCCATATAAATTCTTAACATTATCAAGATATTGTTTCCATCTTTCCTCTTCCTTGCTAAGAATATTTGATAAATCAACATAGGCTTCATCCCATTGTGACTTTAATATATCAAGGTTATCAAGTGTTTTGCCTGTTTGAACTGTTCCCCAGATATTATTTCTTTCAACTTGTTCATGACCAATTGCATTAACCTTGTCCATTAGGAGTTTATAACGCCTTTCGAAATCATCAGAGAAATCAGACATTTCATTTCTGGTGACTGACAACATTTTCTTATAATGCTCAATCATCTTGGCATTGGAATCATCAGCAGCCTTCAATTTAAGACCTTCATACTTCTGCCATTCAGTTAAAATTTTATTTATTTCCTCTTTCTCTAATGCTTCTATCTCTTTCGTGGTTTTACCTTGTCCAGATAAAGCCTTTTTCTGTTCATCAGTAAAATGGAAAGTAATGGCACTAGCAGATTCAATAGTAGAAATATAATTACTCCATTCAGATGATGTTTTCTTAACCATTGTGATATTATCCTCCAGATAATCACCAATTGAAGCAACTGTAAGAGAAAGTTCTTTGTTATATATGGTATTTTGTGTATCCCTTAACTCTTCAAGTTTTTCAATATACTTTTCAATTGGACCTGAATCATATCCTTCAAGTCTTAATTGTTGAACCCTTTCTAAAGTCTTTAATTGAAGAATATCATTGTTTTGAATTTCATCCCTTAAAGCCCTTTGTGTTGTAAGAATCCTCTTTTCCTCTTCTGCTGCTTTCTTTGCCTCATCAAGTGCTTTCTTGTTTGCCTTTTCCCTTTCCTTTGCACCTTCTTTTGCTGCTGCTGTCTTTTTATCCTCAACATCAGCAAAGAACTGCATTTCCTCAAGTTTAATCTTGTTTAATTCTTCTTGATTTCCCTTTGCAAGTTTCTTTCTCTCAGCAAAATCTTTCTTCTGGAGGTCAATATACTTCTTCGAATAAGTTTTATTGTTTCTCTCCTGAATCTTTAACTCTGCAAGTTGCTGTTTGGTCTGTTTATTGGTTTCTTCAAGGTTCTTATTTGTTATTTCCTCAAGCCCTCTCTCAACTTGTTCTTGGAAACCTTCTTTAAATGCCTTTGCAGTGCCGGCAAATTGATTCTTTATTCCATCTACTGCCGCTTGCAAAGCACCCTTGAAATCTCCTTGGAAAATCTTCTGAATAACGTTTGCAAATGTCTTAATTGGATTAACCAACCAGTTAAGAATTGCCTTTCCAACTCCCATAAATACAGCCTTGAGACCATTGAATACACCACCAAGTTTCTTAACGATTGGGAATGTCTTTGTGAACCATCCAACAAGGTCTTCCCAGTGTGCAATCAATGTTGTAACAAGCATTATTACAAGACCAATTCCAAGCGAAGCAAGCATTAATCTTAATGCCTTTCCTGATGTTGTAAGGGTTTTGGTAGCAACTGTTGCACCATTTTCTGCTGTTGCAAGTGCTGTTGTACCGGCTGCTGCTGCTGTTGCATTGGTTTTTGTTACCAAGAACTCCAAACCAAGGGCTTTCATAGTCTTTTGGAACAATTCTGCTGTTGCTGAACTTGATTGAAGTGTCTCAGAAAGTGTCTGGAGCGATTGAACCATTGACATTGCTGCCATAAGTTCTTGCATTGACTCTTCTGCCTCCTTTGTTTCAAAGCCAAATGTAGCCATTGCACCTTTATACAGGGTAAATGCTGCTGTTGCTGACTTTGCAATGTTAATTGCATCATCTAAGGTCTTGGTATCGCTTGCATTTCGTTTAATTGCTTGGTTTATATCGCCAATTCTATCAGCAAGGTCACCGGCTCTTTCAGCAAGTTCCTTATATTGTGCTGAATTCTTATCAAGGCCAACCATTTCGCCCTTCATGTTCTTCAATTCCATCACCGCTTCCTTCAAAGCGCCACGATAATCGCCAACATTTCGTTGATGGTTGCCCATACTGGCATCAAAACGCTTCAATTGTTCATTTAACCCATTATACTGGTTAATCATTTCTTGCTGTTTCTTTGCCGCTTCGCCATCAGCAACTGTCATACTCTTGATTTCCTTACCAAGAGTTCTCATTGCAGTTTGTTTCTCCTTATATGATGAAATTACCTGATTATTTGCAATCTCTTCTGCTTTTGCAAGGTCAATTGCCTCCTTGGTATTCTTGTTTGCCTCTTTTGAAACAACTGAAAAGCCACCATTCTTATTAATGGTATCCACTTGTTTCTCCATCTTGTCAAGAATGCCCTCTAGTGTTTCAAGATTTTGTACAGATTCCTTTATTCCACCAATGCTGATGTAAAATTCTTTTCTATTTTCAGCCATTTTATAATTTTATTATAAAGAAATTAATTTGAGTTTGGCCTCTTCAACACCAAATACATCGTGTCCTTCAATTCCAAGCACCTGGAAGAGACCATCATTGAATTTAACAAGCGAATTGCTCTTTATTTTATCATATACTGTATTTGGCAATTTCACATTTATATCAACCTCATATTGATAACCTTTTTTAATCCTGAAGAACACATCAGTCATTGTCTTATCCAACTTTGTTGATAATGTATTATCATAATCAAGTCTAAACGTTGTTAAATCACCGGCTGAATTCCTATAATTGATATAGTTCTTACAGAATATAAGTGGTGTCTTCAATTCAGGTATTGTTGTATCGTTTTTATAAGTATAGACATTAAAGAAGTTATACATCTTCGAATCAGGGTCTTTGTCAAGGTAAATAAGTCTTGATGTGCTATCTGTTGCAAAATCTTCCTCAACAATTGAAAGATATGTGTTCTCCCATAGTTTTGCATCACCAATTACCGGCGCTTCCCTAACTCCTTCAGGAAATGCAGTATCACCATTGACAAATGTAATGTCCTTCGACCATGTGTAAGACCAATTGCTCTTAGTTTTGCTTTCCTTTTCAGATGTATCTGCTTCGTTTTTAAATTCAATTCCACCGGTATAGCCACTTTCATCCCTCTTTGTCTTTTCAGCCCTAGTATTATTGCCATGCACATAACCTTCCTCATCAGATGATATTGTCCATTCTAACTTTGTTGTTCTTGAATCAATTCTCTTAAACTCAGCATCCTTTACATTTGCCCATTCATCAATATTAACAATTGCACCATGAGTTTCATTCTCATTTGCCAATGTATTGATTTCATAGGTGTTATTGCTTATTCTTGTTAATCTAAGATTGAATGTATCAAGGAAATTCTCAATATATTCATTAACCTTTGTATCTCCTAGCCATTGGTTAACGTTTGTTGGTTTTGGAGTTGTTATTTCTTGGAATGTTGGCATTGGGTTGTTTGGAGTTGGAACCCATTTCTGGTCAGTTGAAACAATTCCCATTTCAAAATCAAATGAACACTTTGTCCACAAGATACCTGCATTATAGTAATGTTTCCAATCACAGAATTCCAACCATCCACACTCATCAGCGTTATCATTATATGGAATTACAATCTCAGGTGAAATCATATCACCTTCCTCCAACCATACACATGTATTAATTAACCAATTTCCACTTGTCTTGGAATTGGTATAAGCAGATGAATTCTCTTGCCCCGGATAACTTATTTTCTCAAAGTCAGATGTTGTATCCCACGTTCCACCAGATTCATTCAAGTTTGGTGTGAACTTATTATATCCATCAAAATTGGAATATCCATCATATCTTACCAATACCTGTGCTGTTGATTTGCCATAGTCACTTCTAAAAGAATCACTATCAAATTTCAAACCCATTATATTGTACATATTCATGTATTGGTGTTCAACTCCACCATCATCAAAGTAAGAAATCTTTGTTGCCTTTGATGGGTTTGGAAGACAGGTGAATACCATTTCATTTGAACGTCTATCTTCCAAGTTATCATCAGAATATGTTTCAGATGCATATTGACAACCAAATCTTGCACCTGCAATAAACTCTGATATATCAAATCCTGAATAATCCCTTACAATGGTTGTTTTATTGTTCTTTCCAAACTTATTTCTTGCATCATCATATGATAATTTAATACCAAGTTCACCAAATATACTGGTGAATGGCCAACTTGCATTTGAATTATAAGTTACATTCTCCTTTGAAAGATTTGTCGGAACCATTGGCGTTGCACAGTTAAAACTATAATAGTTAACATTTGACATTGGTTCATTGGTCTTTTTAATTTGGAATTCAAATATATTCTGAGACAAATCACACCTATCACTATCGTTATAACAACCATTAAGGGTATATCTTCCATCTTGGTTATATATTCCTGAATTCATTGGGAAACTAAAGTTACCCTGACATCTTATTCTATACCAACCACTCTTTGGAACAATAAGAGAATGGGCATCTGAATTAATTGCCTTTGGCAACATATTATAATCATCCACCTCATTGGTTATCCTGGTATTTTCTGATAATAATATTGCATCAGAACCAACTCCCATTGAAGGGTCATTAAAAAGACTGGTTTCAACAAGAGTTGATGATATATTATCACCACGTTTTGCATCATAATCAGCATGGAACTTCACATAATATGGTGTGTTCTTTGAATCATGATATTGTTTATAAGGAACTGAGAATGTCTGGTATAATTCTGTGAATTTATCCTGACCAAATATATTTCCTTGCAATTTATAACCTTCTCCCTCAAAACAATCCTTTAACACTGACAATACATTATAAGCAGGGAATATATTCTCAGTTGTGAATGTATTTCCTGATGCTGCAAGGTCTTGTGTTGTTATATCATATGTTGAACCGGTAAAGTTATAAGGCAAACGATATAATATATAAGGGAAAGCAATATGTTTATCTGCATTTGCCTTATTTTTGATTATATCTTCGTTTATCTTCTTAATGTCATTCCAAGATGATATATATAATTCATGAGATTTGATGTTCTTTAGTTTCTTATCACCTAGAACATCCTTTAATTTTGCTTTCATTGGAACATATAGATTACCAGAGAAATATTCATTATCAATTTCCTCCATAATGAATTTTCCCTTCAGAATACAAACCTCATCAGAATTTAAAACGGCATCATATACCTTATTGAACTTATTTGCAACATCAAATACATCAACAAAGCCAAAAGCCTCCCTATTAGCCTTTGTGATTGGGAGGTCAACTTCAAAACTATATTCTGATTCCTCAATAATGTGTTCTGTCGAATTATCAAAATCCTTCTCCAGTTTTATCTTGAAATCTTCATCAATATCAACCAATTTTCCTTCAATATATAATTGAATCATCTTTTAATAATTTTTAACGCTAAATAATGTTAAATTGATATATTATTGTCTGAATCTTGATATTCAAGTTCAACCTCAAATGTGTTCTCCCTATCTGAAATATCAATATCCAGTTCATTTATAACAATCTTCTTGAACTTTGTTGGACTTCCATTAACAAATAAGAAAGCATACTTGGTCTTATTTAATTCATTCAACCACTTTGCTGTGTTTATATCAATAATGGTTGTCTTTAATGTATGCTTCGCCTCATTCTTCTTCTGACTTACAACCTCAATCTCCTTTATCTTATCCCATCGTCTGGTAGGGTTTCTAAAATAGGTTATTTGGTCATCAATCGATATATTTAACTCCCTTTCTCCAAGGAAGTTGAAACTATCAATACCTCCAACCTCATTTACAAAGAAAATCTCATTATTCTGATTGCATTTTGGAACAACGTTATACCTGATGCCATTTGTTGCCTCAGTTGAACCATCAAACGCTGATACAATGACATATCCAACCTGTTTATTGGTCGTGTTCTCAATACCAGATATATTTAACTCAAAATAGAAATCCTGTCTGTTATATGGATGTTCCTTATAGAGAGTGGTTGTATCTTCTCCAAGATATTTTCCTGATGGTGCATAATAAACCTTCTTCAATGTTAGATTTGTCTTTGATGTAAGAACTGACAAGGCACATTGTTCCCCATAGTTATAATCCCTTTCAAAAAGATTGGTAAGGAAATTAACCTTAACGCCGCTTGTGTTATAATAATAATCAGAAAGATTTATATCCTGAAACTTTGATAATGTCGTTGGAAGAACTGTCACATTGTTGTTTCCAATTGCTTCAGGTATAATGTTATTTGCATCCAATCTATAGGCAACCATATTTAATTGGAATGGTTCATAAAAGGATAGATGCTCAAAGGGTGCTGTGACATTGAAACTAACATCACCATTATACTGAAACTTTTCAAGCGTTATTTGTGTATCACCGGATATATTCTCAAGAACCACATATTTATTTGGTTCTTTTGGAGTATATGATGAATATGAACCACCAACCGTTATATAACTTCCACCATTGATATTATACTTGGTTGTTGAATCGATATAGGCTTTAATCATGATTCCAACATTTGGAATATTCTGAATCATGGTAATATCATAGAATATCTGGTTCTTCTTCAGACATTCCAATAATGAGAAAATGGTAGAATTCTTATTTCCCGGAAATGTTCTAAAACTTGAATCAGACACAATTTCACTTGGAGAATATATAAGTTCCTTGTTATATCCATCATCATCAAGAGCATCCTTAATGGTTATCTTGCTAACCGGATTCCCATCGTTTTTAACATAGAAGGTAACAAATGGTCTGTCATAATCATTTGTTGCAAAAACAAGAAAATTATCTTGTGAACTTCCCAAAAATGAATTAACTTCAAATTTTGCCATAACTTTTTATTATAAAGAAAAAAGGTAGGGGTGTTCCCTACCTTTAATTACTAAACCAATCATCAATGTCTTCCATCAATATCTCAAATATCCTGTCAGCCCATTCATCCCAATATTCATCAAGCATATCAAATCCTTCATCAAGAAATGGTCTACCAGTTATTCCTTCCTCATATATTGATTTCTGAATGTACCAAACCTCTCCATTGTCGTTTGAAATGCCCTTCTCTGCCATCCAAGGAATAAGGTATTTCTCATCAACCCAATTTCCCGGTTTCATTCCCCATTCAACATATTTATAATAATTGTTTATAAGAACCTTGATTAACTCCAAATCAACATTTGAAACATCCAATTCATCATACAAATGGCTATCAATAAGGGTATTCTCACCTATCTTATCGTTTTCACCATTCTTCTCCATTGAAGCCTGAATGCATCTTTTTACCTGTTCTGCAATTAATCCAAGTTCATCATATAATTTATCAAGTTGCATTATATCTCTTTTTTATAAAAATAATATTATCAGAGTGTGATTCGTGGCAATTTATAATCAAATGTAACACATCCTGCTGCATTATCTGTATCAACATCATTAAGCAATTTTCCAAGGTCAAACTCTTTCTCTGGGTCAAAATGCTCATCAATGTCACAAAGTTGAATATCACTATCAACAAGCAAATTAATGGTACATCTAACACCTGATGCATTGTCATCACCCCAATTCCTTAATGTATAAAATGAATAATCAACAACATCAACACCTGTCCTTGTTTCCCACTCTTTATTATCCTGCCTTAACTTTGCAACAAAATGAAGAGCAATTGAATGACATACATTCTGACACTCTTCCTCTGTCAATTGCTTAACGTTATAGTTATTAAACGCCTGTGGAAGACAAGTAACATCAAAGTTAACCTGAACTTTTATCTTACCATCCATTGGCTCTGATGGCTTTATATAAATCGGGTCTTCAAGAAATACTTGAGGATACATCTGCTCTCCGGTTCCCTTCTTCTTTGAAACCCTGTCATATATAAAACTTCTAACAAGTTTATGCTCCTTTGATAATTTATAAAAGGTATCAATTATATTCTTTATCATATCTTTATTATATTTGCAAATGTTTTTGTAAATTTATAATCATAATCATGCTTCGCTTGTAACGCTATTGCAAGACTCATTATCCTGTCATCGTGCTTTCCTGATATTGCTCCAAACTGCAAATGACCACCCTTTGTATATGTTGCTACAAACGTTCCAAATTCACTGAATAAGGATTTATCCATCTCATTAAAAGAAATGCCCTTCTGAGCAATACCTAATGCCAATTTTGTGATTATTTCCTCCTTGCTACTGTTTGACGTTTCCCATTCCTTTAACTTGGTTTGGTCTTTTACCAATTTCTTAATTTCATTATACATTGGCGCTCCCAGTCCATTGATTTCAATATAACTCATTTGAAGACCCCGGGAATTATTTATAATGTCAGAAATCTGTTTGTATTTCATATCAAGAGTACCCTTTATTTCATATTGTTCCACCTCATTTTTTTCGTTAATCTTTGTTAAAATGGTTGCATCTTGTCCATTTCCACTTAAATCAACACCAATCCAAGTCTTCTCATATGAATATGAATATGGTTTGAAGCATTCTTCAAATCCTGAGAAAAACGTTAATGAACTATCCAGGAATTCACATAAATACTCTTGCTTCCAAGCAAGTTCAGGAATTCCCTTTCTCGTTTCCTCAATCTCATCCGGTGATATTAAACCATCTTGATAAATTGTTCTCAACATTGATTTATATGATGGATAATTATCATCAAGCCCTCTTAAATACATCTCATAGAATTTGTTGTTCTTTCCTAGGGGTGTGCTAACAAATATACACTTTCTTCCCTTAACCTTAACGGTAGGAGAAAGAATGTTATCCCAAAGGTTTGTTCCATCAGTCTGTTCAAATCCAAAGAATGCAAACTCATCAAGAAGTAGATAATGAAATGACTGTCCACGAAGTGAGTTTCCTGATTCTGCTGAAAAAAATCTAATTGTTGAACCAAATATTGTTTCAATATATTTTGTCTGGGTATTTGCCTTTTTAATTAATTGTGGTGGCAATATCTTCAATAAATCTGAATAACCAGTCTCAGCGAACAATGATGTTCTACACACATAACCAATCTTGATATTCTTTTCCAATAACCATTGAACACATAGAACAATTAACGCTGTTGATTTTCCCTGCTGACGAGATAGACATACTGTAAGATACTTGAATGATTCATCAGTTGCAAGACGATATAATTCCTGTTGAGATTTTGTTAATTGAATTTTAAACTGTATCTTCTTCTCCATCTTTCACAATATTGTCCAAACCAAAGTCAATGACAAATCCACCATTAACGTCAATCTCTTGCTTAATTGGTTCATCAGCACCGGTTAACTTAACAATTGAATCAAGAACATCCTTTGCTCCTTTCATATCGTTTTTATCAACTGCCTTTTCATAGAGAAAGAGATAACGAGCCAAAAACTTTGATTTCAAATCCTCACGATTCTTTTCAAACTCTTCAGCAAATAAATCCATCATGTCATTCCAATAGGTAAAGAACTGTCTATCAGAATGGGTCTTATTTTCATACCCCTGTGATGTAAACTTCTCCCTTATCTGGTATTTCTGCTTTCCATGAATAACATCAAAATACATGGCTTCAAGAACTCTTCTTTTCTCCTGCACTTGATGCTCATTCTTTCCATTATAAGTTTTTGATATTGCCATAGTATTACTTCTTTTTATTGTTTTTAAATTCAAATTCCAATTGGGCTTGTTCAGCATTGTTCTTTGCCATTACATATTGAAGATAAGAAAAACAATCCTGAACATTCTCACCCAATACCTTCTCCATGCTTAAATAATTGTCATTGGATAATGTTGCAATTATATGAAACCAGTTATATTCCTTTATGAATTTTTGATATGCTCCACAAGTTGGTTTGCTTCCTCCTGAACCTTCGAAAAGTCCTCTGAAACTTTCTTGGAAATTACTTTTTTTTTAAAAAAGGTATATATGAATGGCAAACCATCTTCCGCTGACATATTCTCAATCTTTGGAATTATATCCTGATATTTTCCATCATATTCATATTTTCCATCCTTTCCAACCGGCAATAATAAACATGCAAGAAGTTCAATAAACTGATTCTCATTCTCCTGCTTCATTATAATGTCAGCATCAATATACTGTCTTAATGCCATTTCATTTGGTTCAGGCATAAAATATTTCTTGCCATCAATATTCAAATAAAATATCTTTGAATCAAGAAAATTTTTTATATCATAAAGAAATTGAATCTTGCTCCTTAATATATTGAATACATCCACCGGTAAGTTTAAACAAAACTCATCATCCTCACCAAGAAGCCTTGATATAATCTTTGACTCATTCCTTAAGGTTATAATCTGAATTGCACTCTCATCCATCTTATCATTTGTCTCTTCCAGTTTATAAAACAAATGACAATAGGTTTTCATATTTACATCCTTCCAACCTTCCGGTAAATTATATTCTTTATCATTAATCTTTAACTTCGTCATCTAATGTCTTTTTTGGCCTTCCTGCCTTTTTAACAGGCTTATCTTCAATAACCTCTTCCTCCTTCTTAACTGGTTCAATTTGCTCAAGGTCTTCCTTTGTTGCAACACCATTATTAATCAGGGTAATCTCACCATAAGTAACATAGTTTTGAAGACCCATATAATACTTGTTTGCTGCACATGGCTTGCAACCAACTGCTGTTTCCCTTGTTCCCTTTATATCATTATACATTTCAACAAGACGTTCAACCGGGAAATTCCTTCTATTTGAACCAATCTCTCTTAAATATTTCTTTGCTCTGATTACCTTCTCCTTTGTATAACCATTAACTTCTGCCACAGAAATCTCTCTGCCATCTTTTGTTTTAATAAGTCCCATTTTAATATTTTTTTTATTATAAAGAATTATTTTAATTAATATCCATCATGATATATAACATATGTAGTTAAACCGGTAAATATAAAACCCCATAATAAAAACATTGGAGTCCATATATATGATATATTCACCATCAAAAACATATTAAACCAGAAATTGGAACATAACCAACAAGAAAATGGCTTCCTGTTAAACATTTCAATTTGAGGCAAATTAAATAATGGATGATGTGTTGTAAGATATGTAAACATATAACTGAATAGTGTTACAATTATCAATACATATAATTGACCCATACTAGGTATTAAAAACATCAAATTCATCACTGTTCAATATTTCTCTCTTCTTATTTTGAATATCAGGATTTTCCTTGATATACTTCTTTATCTTCTTAATTACATTGGTGATATACTTCAAATCCTTATCAGTTAATTCTGCCATCTTCTTATAAGATATTCCCTTCTTTTCTGATTTTAATCTAAAGTATATTAAGAATATATCACATTCATCCGGTGGAAAGGTATTATTCAACTTTTCTTCCAAATACTTGAATAATGTATGTATCTTCTCTGCTTTCTCTTCCTGAACGCTTATATCTTCTGAATTCTCAGTTAATTCCTTATATACCAATAAGTCTTCAGGCTTTTCCTTCTTTTCCTGACCATTGAATATATTATCAAAGAAATCCCGGTTGGAATTATTAATCAATCCTCTCTTCTTATTTTGTTCAGCAATATATTCTCTCTTTGCACATATAAAAAAGAAATATTTGAAATTATTAATCTTTATTCCATTCTTCATGATATATTCAGCAATCCTTACAATGGTATCTGCTGTTACATCATCAAATATCTCCGGGTCAAATGTAATATTCTTCTTCAATGCATTTTGAAGTTCCCTTTCATTCTCAATGATATATTTAAAAAAATCATCCTTGTGTTTCTCCCTGTCTAACATAATATTCAATCTGTTTTATTGCAATGTCCTCATTCATATTGCCAAGAATGCTTCCCATTTCCTGACCATCATCATCAAAGAATATTGTTACCGGTATTCCTTGAATATTATATTTAACCTTCAATTCAATATTCTTGTCAATATTAACATACTCATGCTCTATGTTATATTGCTTCATTAACCTTTCAAATGTGGGCTTCCATTTTACACATGAGCCACATTTATCATTTCCAAATAAAATTACTTTCATATATATAAATATCACATTGACCTGAAAAAATATAAGATTTTTCAAAAAAAATTAAATAAAAAAAAGAAGGGATGTTCACCTCATCCCTTCGTGTCACTATCAGTCCCTTTATAGGTAGCGAATCTATGTGCCCGGTAACCAATAATGTATATATAGTTATTTGATGTGAAGAATTTGATTGTTCTCTTTATTCTTCCTAGGTAATGATACATGTATCCATTGATAATTATACTCATCAATTAACTGTCCTACTTTAATCTTTCCCTGACTTATTAACTTATATATCAGATTAAATAACTTCTTATTTCTATCCTTACCACCAACCTTAATGTCCGCTGCCTCTCCAAGTCTATGTTGGCTTGTTTTAACGCCTCCTACAGCCTTATTTACTGCTTCTGACCTATATCCACTATTCACTACAATTGGTGCTCTCCAAGCGTCTCTAATTGGCTGTAGTATTTCAATTGCCAACCTTCTTAATTTCTCTTTTTCTTCTTCGTTTGGTGTATTATCTAATCCTAGTCGTTTTGCTGTTGCTGATGCTATTAATTCATCATAAGAAAAGTTCTTTGAAAATAGTTCCATTAATCATCATCCTTTTCAATCGTTATTCCATTCACATTACTGAACCAAGCAATTCTCCCATAGTTAATACCGTCTCTTTCAAAATGATAACCCAACGGTGCTACATACTGGTTAACATATGGATTCTTAAATTGTGTAATGCTATTCATCTTCTTTTTCCTCCGGTATTTCAATTACTTCTTGTCCACTTCTTAGTTTCTCTCTCTGTATTATCATTCTCTCTGTATTTTCCAAATGTCTATTTATGTCTTTCTTCATCTGAACACTCTCAGCCTTGAAGTAGGCAGCAACTCCAAAAATACTGGCGCTATAAACTAAACTTTGCCCAAGTATCCAGAGCACTCCTTGTTCTGATAATAAAATTGGAACAAAAGCAGCAATGCCTGTTAATGTCCAACCCATTATAAATGCTCCACATGCTGATATAATGGCCAATTTCTCTTTGATATTTAAATCGTTGAATGTCTGCTTCATTTCTTTTTTTATATAAAGAGCCTTTTAAATTTATAATGGCACTAAAAAATATATCACATGAAGACAACCATCGCTATTATTCGTCTGGTGTTAAGGACAAACAAGGTATTATCAACAGGAGACCATCCAATTATGCTTCGTTGTTCCTATTCGGGGATGAAAGAGGTTTCCACCGGATATTCTTGTTCAATTAAATATTGGGAGATTTGGATTTGGTGGAATAAAAAACCCGGTGATATTGCTATCATCGGGCAAAATAATTTTTTTAAAATTTAAAAATAAAAATTTAAAGACGAGCAATGCAACCTATCTTCACAGACCACTTGCATTGGCACTCAAGTTCCATCCTGATTCACATCTGTAAGAACGAGCGACTTTCAATAATTTTATTTAATTAACATGTATTTTATTAATAACACAGTTTAGTCTAATTATAAATTGCTATTTTGAATTTATTTTTTCCAGTTGTTATAATTACAAATTTTGGATTATCCCAATCAGTTGCTTCAGTTTTGCAAGGTATTGGTCCACAGGATTTCAGTTCCTTAAATATATACAAAACAACTGTATTTTTCCTATCCCTAAAGATTACATTATAACCTTCATCTTCCAGTTTAAAACCAAGTTCATATGACCTTTTATCACCAATTTTGAAAATTTTAGAACCAAAATACAGGTAAGGTTTATCGTCTATGAAGGCGTTATTAATTGCAAGATTCTTATTCATACTGTTAATCCTCCAATAATTTAGCCAACTTTACTCTAGCCCTTTCAATTGCCTTGACCTCTTGTGTGGTGAATTCACCAACCTCTTTCTTTGACAGGCCATCAAATTTGATGTGGTCCTGTACATAATAAATGGCATATAGCAATGCCTTAATCTCTTTTTCAGTTAATTCCATATCAATTATTATTTTAAAAGTTTTAAATATTCCATCATTTCAAATTTGTTTCTTGCTTCTTCCAGTATTCTATCTGCTACCTTTTTTAAGCGATAGTCAGATGTTGACTGGTTAATGTCGAAGCCATTACCAAACATATAGTTTTCAACTGATATACAGTTATCACCAATCTTCTTATCTTTTGTGAAATAAGATGGTAGACAATCAGGTGAAGAAAACACAAACTTGTGGTCATTGTCGATGTTTGTGTGTGGAGACCCATAATGCTTTTGCATTGTCTCTAGTGTCTTAATCTGACATTTCAGAATTGCCACTATTAAACTCTTTGGTGTTTCTTTTCTCATATTATATATATGTTAATTAATTTATACAATGCAAATATACAAAAAAAACGTGAGATAAGAAAATATCCCACGTTAAAAAATGTTAAAACTCATTATATTTCTTAAGGTATTTGTGTTGTTTATCAACCAAGGCCATTACATCCTCGTCAGACCATCTTTGATAGTGTCCATCCTTTTGTTTCTCATATATCAATCCATTATACCAGTAGAGGCCAATTCTATGTTCATATTCCCATTTCTTTTTGCCCGGGTTGAATATTCTATTATTTGGCAACCATTCGATTGCTTGTGGTTGGTTAAGGTCATGGATTATAATAATATCCCCGTTATTAAAGATTGACACAAATAGTTCCTTTTCGTGTAGAGTATATCCTGATGACATTATTCTTGAAAAGAAGTCCAATTTACCAGTATCAAGGAAGATTGTATCGAATTGTTCGATAAAGTTTTTAAAGTCTCCATATCTTTCACCGGTTCTTTGTTTGATTTCGATATGGCACTTTCTTCCTTTTATATCTGTTGCTGTTGCATCGATAACTGAACCTTCCTTATTATACTTCAGGTCATTGAACCATTTCTGGTCATCATTAAAGGCAGAAATAATTTCTGCATCCTTTCTCTCTAATTTTTGAAAATAATTTTCCATCATTTTTTTTTTTCTTTTTTTTAAATTGATTATTTTAAATTATAAATACAGCCATATTTCAGGCGCCTGTATTATTAACATACTTTAATTTAAAATAAATATCGTTTATGATGGAAAAAATACCATTTTT
>Ga0326512_10000306_pt1 | contig 41616 bp, 49 predicted proteins | sample 1_2617_0518_D_FD_203652 | JGI IMG/M metagenome (GOLD analysis project Ga0326512, IMG submission 203652) | Bovine rumen microbial communities from UC Davis, California, United States - 1_2617_0518 | ecosystem: Host-associated > Mammals > Digestive system > Stomach > Rumen | place: USA... | reverse complement strand
TTGCTTCAGTTGTTCCTGTTGGAGTTGTTTCACCTGTTGGAGTTGTTTCACCTGTTGGTTCACCTGTTGGTTCAGCTGCACCTGCAGGTACATTTGCAGCACCACCTGGAACATACCAAGCGTTATTTGCTTCGTATTCAGTATATCTTGTAAGACCTGTAGCAGCTGTAAACTTTTGCTCATCAGTCATTCCTGAAGCATCAACACCCATTGCTTGGAGTCTTTCATTAATTCTTTCTGTCATTGTTTATAATCTAATTTATTTATGTTTCCTATATTTAATAATAATAATTAGAAAGGATAATCATTATTAGAACAATGTTAACTGATGTGCATTTGATGCATTAACCTTAGGAATATCCATAACCTCTAAGAAACGATTAATTGGGTCAATAATTGTTTTCTCCCACTGAGTTATCTTATCCATCTTTGGAGCCCATTGTGGAAGTTCGCCTGATGGGAATCCGAAATAACCCTCTTGTTTCTCATTGATTCTGATATTATAATATTTAATCTTACCTGAGTATTGTTTCTTATTATCCTCATTATTCTTATGAGCAAGATAATTGAAACGAGCAATAGCTTGTACAGAAACTGGGCATTGTTTTCCTAATTCAAGATAATCTGAATCATTGATTACATATTTCTTATAATCTCCGACACCTACTGATTGTGATATATCTTCAACAGGAGCTTTATAGAATTGTCTTCTATATTCAGCTAATTTCTCATTAAATTGCAAAATATATTCAGAACGATTTTCTTCATGGTAATCGAACATCAAACTATTCATCAATTCCTTCAATACAGTACGACAAAGTTTTGGAGTTGTTGATTTAATAATCTCAATACCTGTACCTGAAACTTTTGGAGTATCATAATACTTTCCTTTAACATATGCATATCCCTTAAGATACTTTTTCTTCTTAATACAAATTTGTGCATATGAAATTGTTTCAAGCTCGAACTCGTGTACGTTCTTACCATGACGTGGATTATAAATCTCTTCACACCATTTGTTATTCAACTTATCTTGGAACTTCTTACAATAATTCAATACCCAATCAACTTTCTTACGTGGAGTATCATACTTCTGTTGATATTCTTGAGTCATACACTTGAAGAAATTACCGAATGTTGTATAAACAGAATCAGTATCAGAATATACAGATACAGGAGTCTTTCTATACCAATCATGTTTGCTTTCATCAAGTTCAAATTCAAATTCTTTCCACAAGTCCTTACGAGTCCAAATACCTTCATGGAACCATTCTTCAAGATTATGCCACATTGTCTTTGTAAGATGACGGCATTCACCTGTAATGTCAGCAGCCAATGATGCATTAAAGAAGAAGAAATATTGATTAGCACATGCTCCATACAAACCATTCATCAAGACCTTATGTGCAAGCTCAAGCAATGAATATTCGTGACGCAAGTCTTCAACTTCAACTCTGAACTTCTTAAGTTCTTCATTCTCCATTGCATACAAATCATCATGAGTCTTATTGAACTTTTCTTTCATCAAATCAACAATATCTTGATGGAACTCAATATGGTCATTGGATCCTTTAAGTATATTATCAATTTCAACAAGAAGTTCAGATTCAATTCTCTGACCTGTATATTTGTATTTATCTCTTAATACTTTAAGGTTAGCTTGAATACGACGGAATGCATAGTCTTTATCATTCTTATAAACATTACCCATAACAGTAACGAAATAGTTTGGATCTTGTCTAAATTTCTCAAGTTCAGCTTCAGTCCATTTAAGTGTTGTATATCTTCCAAAACTATCAGGACCAACTTTGTTTTCATAGAAATTCTCGAATGACAAATTACAAGTTCTTACCTGAGATGGATAAAGCGATGCAAAGTCGAAACAAACAGTATATTCATATCGTCCTGGGACACAACCACAGAAGGCGCCTTCATACGGTATTTTTGTTCTTTCAATTGAATCATAATCCCATACAACCTTTTGTCCTTGATTATAGAACTCTTCAAATACATTTGCAGTTCCTAATGCAACCTGTCCAAATGCAGCTTGTAATGGTACCAATGTTACTGATGATACAGCACAAGGAGATTCAATTGACTTCAACTTATAGTGAATTAACATTGTGATAAGACTATCAACAGCATTATAGAAATAATACCATTCTGGATCTCGTTCATACAAGTCTTGCAATGTTCCTTGATACTTAATCTTATGAGCTTTAACTGCAGCATTACCTACCCAATCCAAAGAATATGATTCATAAGGTCTTAATATATAATCATAATCTTTAACAATTTGCATATAGTCCAATATAATTGAGTGACAAGGACCTGGACATCTTTTCTTGACACCACCTACTTCTTCCCAACTATATTGTTTAATTTCGCCTGTAGGAGATGACTTACGAATCATATTATATGCAATATTCTTTCCAAACAAACGAGTGATACGGTTAACCAAATAAAGCCAGTCAAATCCATAACTGTTCCATCCAGCTAAACAAGCAATCTTTGGAATAATTACTGTAAAGAAATGTTGAAGCATTTCCTCTTCAGTTGCAAAATATTGATATAATACTTTTGGTTCTTTTCCAGTTGATTTTACAAAATCTCTTGCAAATTCATTTTCATTAATCCAATCTAAATATCTCTTTCGGAATAATGCAATTTGTTGTTCATTCAATTTATGAAGACCATAAACAATACATGACAAATCAGGTCCAACTAATGAAATAGCTGTAACCTTCTGTTCTGCTTTATCTGGGTCAGGAAATTCGGAGCTTATCTCCGTTTCAATATCGAATGTATATAATTTTGGAAAGTATTGAGCATGCATTACTGAATTTAAATCCTTTGGAAGTTCATACATAAACTCCAAAATATCAAATTCATTTGGTGTATAATTCAAAGTATCCTTGAAAACTTTATTTGCTCTACGTCCGTTCCAAGTTTCAAATTCACCTTGTGTATCATATTCATATGACTTGATATGATGAATATACTTTGAGAAAAATTGACGCTTACCTAATTTATCTATATAACTGATAGTAAGCTTTTGGTCCTTTTTGTTCCATGTTCTATCAAGTATCATTTAATAAAGTAAAATATATTTATATAAATCTCTCACGAGATATGGGATCCACTCCCATTTTCAAAATGTTTTTCTGTCAAATGTTTAATAATTTAAATATAGAAAAAGATACAGATTAAATTAATAATCTGTACCTTTAAATATAGTACTAATGAATTTCTAAATTAATTACTTCATTATATTCTTTCAAAAATTCTTCATAAACATATCTTTCGAATTTTGTAATATTATCATTTAATTTTGATTTAATAATTTCAATATTCTTTGTTGAATGATTTTCATTATCTCTCAAAACTAAATTCCAAATTCTATTCATTTGCTTATGAATAATATGAACAAATTTATCTCCAGTACTAAAGATATCTTCATTATCTTTATTTAACAATGAACCAATATCTTTAATTTCTTTGAGAGGATCTAGTTCAATATCTTCATCAGTTTCATTATAAATATTCTCTTCTGAATTAATATCGTTTACTTCAGTTTCAATTGAATCATCAATATTATTTTCAACTTCTGAAATTTCTTCTTCATCAGTTGTTTCAATATTATATGTATTAATCAAATCATCAATCATCTTCTTTCGTTCTGGAGTATTTTCACCAAACTTACAAAGACACTTAAATTCATTAGGTAATTTATCTTCACCAATCAAATCAAGTATGACAGCCCAATCCATTGAAAGAAGATCATATTCAGTAAGAATATTTAACTTTTCTTTATTCCATAATTTTTTTGTTTGTACTCCATTATTGTTACTATTAAATCCCCCATAACCTGTATATAATGCTTTACAATTTTTTAAATATGTTTTTCCATTATAAATACATGTAATTATTGATGACTTAAAATATTTATATTCTTTATCAAAATTTGGTAATATAATACCTGGGAAATTATTTAAAATTACATTATATACATCTTTTTTATTCTTAGACATATATCGTGTGTTTTTTTCAAATATTTCCCAACGTAAATGTCTTCTTCTTAAAATATAATTACATAAATCTTTATCAATTAATTTTGCTTCTTCAATTGACTTATTTATAAATTTTTTTAAAGCAATATTGAAAACATCATCTTCGCTCATTGATGAATATTTAGTTAATTGATTATGTAACTTAAATTTTTCTGGTAATTCATTTCTATATATTAATTCATCTAATTCCTTTTCATAGCCAGCTTTACAAACTTCAGATTTTCTATCAAAACATAATATTTTATTAAGCAATTCTGAAGTTGGAATATTTCTTAAAGGACGATTTTTACTTAATAAAAAATTAGGAATACTATTTCTAAATTTCAATACTTCAATAACTTGTCCAAATCCATTATTTGTTGCTTCTCTGCAGGATGTATATGATATAACTAAATTTATTAATTCTTCAGTTGAAAAATTAACATATTTATTATTTATTGGATTATAATGGCACTTCATTTCATGCAATTTTAATGAAGGTTCTCCATTACATTCTCTACCACAATATTGACAAATATATTTCATAAATATTTAAATTTATTTTTTATAAGATTCTAAAATAGATTTTATTTCTTTTAATGTATATTTATCTAAATATTTTATTAATGATAATATAAATGTAATTAAACACATTATATTGGGGACATCAAATGCATGATTAAATTTATATGTTAATATTGATGATATTACAAATGAAATTATACAAATTAAACCAAATATATGTTTATTATTAATTTTTTTATTAATCAATTCAAGTAAGCTATTAAATGATGATTCTATATACGCTTTTAAAATTTTATCGTTTTCATTTAATAATTTTATTTGTTTATCAATATTATCTGTTTCTTCGCTTTCTTCTAAAGTACGTTCTTGCAAAGTATCATAATCATAAATATATTTGGTTATATATTCTTTTTTATGATTAAATACCTTATAAATATTTTGTTTCATAATCTTTATTTTTATATTTTATTATAATATAGTACTTTTTAAAATAGTGCTTTTAATTCTTAATAAAAGTCAAATATGTAAATTTATCTCTAATTATTTCATTAATTTTATTGAAGCCAATTTGTTTAATATCTTCTTTAAGTTTATCAAAATCAAATTCATCATTTGGCTCAACTATATACATAAAGCCACGTTTTGATGTAATACGATAAGCTTCTTTAATATAATCAAGATAATTTGTTCCCCACAAGCTTAAACAAAATACTGTAATATCAACTTCATTATCATTTATATATTCTGAAAGATTTGCAATATCTGCTTTAATTACATTAGGATCTTCTGAATAATGATCCACACTAATTACTTTATTAGGAGCTTTAACAATTCTTGAAAGTTTTGCAAGACCACATCCTAAATCAGCAATTACATTTGTATCATTACGTTCATTTAATTCTTTTGCAATAACATCAACAGGATCTTCTAACCATTTTGATTTTGAAATTTCTCTCTGTTTATGATATTCTTTCCAATCATTAGGATTATTTGTAAACCAATCATGCATATGTTTAGATGTTGAAGTATTTGCTTTTCTATGAACATCTTTAATAATTGATTCACTATTCTTATATTCCTGTTCTGTAAAATTATAATTTACTTTAATATCATTTCTTTTAGGATGATAATCTTTGATACCTTTTTTAAGATCATCAACAATTTTTGTGATAAACTTATTCTTATTTAATTTATAAATAGAATCAAGCTTACCATCAACAACTACATCACTAAGTGTCTTTTTGTTTTTGATAATATTCCAACGACGTTCATCATAATTCCATTCTCCAGTATTTGTATTGATATATACTTGAGGATGAATAATTGTTACTTTATCAAAATTAGATCCTTGACGATTAATACGACCAATGAGCTGGTCCCATTCTGCACCAGTCCAAGGATAACTAATTACAATAATTTTATTTGATACTTCTTGCAATCCATTTACACCAGTTGAAATAGGAGATGTTGCAAGTAATATATCTGCTTCCTTTTTAATGAATTTTTTCTTATTGTATTCTCGAGTATCATTATCTTCTTCTCCAGTATATTTTACATAAGAAATATTAAGTTCATCAAGTTTCTTAATTACCTTATTAATAATTTCTTTTTTATACTGACAATAAACAATAGTACCTGGAGTCAATTCATTAATAACTCTGTCATTTGATAATTTCTTTTCAAGCAATATTGACTCAATCTGAATAAATGTATTTGCATTAACAATATCTTCTGCTAATTCATCAGCATTAATACGAATATATTTTTCATCAACATTAATTCCATAATTAGGAATAAATCTAAAGCCAATAATTGAAAGCCACTTATTTGCTTGATAACAATTATTAATAGATGTTACTTCTCCAATTTCTGGGTGTTCCTTTGCTGTAATAAGTTCAATTAATGATTTAGCTTCTCCAATTGAATTAATAACTGGAGTTGCTGTCATTCCATATACATAAATATTAGGATTTTGTTTTTCTGATTCTAATCTAAAATATTTTAGACATTCACGACGATTAGATTCAACTGCTCCATTTGCCTTTACAAATTGAATTTCATCAATACAAATAAAATCAATTTTATTTAATGAAAGCAATTTATCAATCATTGGTTTTCCTTGATTTTTATTATTCAAAGAAAACTTATCATAATTAATAATGATATAATTGAACTTATTTCTATCATATTCAATTATATCTTTAATTGAATTATAATTTACTACATTTGTATTATTAGGATAAATTGCTTGAATTGCATCTTCCCAAGATTGTTTAACAGAGTTAGGACATATAATTACTGTTACTCTTGAATTTGTTTCACGAGATGCAATAAGAGCAGAATTTGTTTTTCCTGCTCCTGTACCACACCAATTTGCAAAAACTCGATTTTTCTTTAACTGTACAACAGCGAGTTTTTGCATTAATGATGGCTCATATTTGAATTGATAATCTTTCATAATTAATAAGTATAATACGAACGAGGAATACGAGGCATACCCATTCTCTTTGGAGTTTTAATCTCCATTGACTTCCAAATCTTATCGAACTCTTCAGCTTCCTTCAATAACTTCTTACGTTTCTCAGGATCCCTTGTCTTCTTTGCACGATTTCGGCGATCCCATGCCTTGTGATAAATTGACTGACGCTCAGGATTTAATGTTGCCTGATTTTGACCACAAACTGCAAGTTCAATATTACTCTGTTTCATATTTGATTTGTTTGATTTACAAATATAAAATAGTACTTAATTTCAAATTTTCAAATATTATTAGAATTATAAATAGTTTTCATTTGGGTTTTCATTATATTTGAAGGAATACGTGTTGCATTACTTTTGCTATTTTTATTTTTTGTATTGTATTTCCAATCAGAAGGTTTTAACATACCTACCTGTATTTTATTTACAGTTAAAAATTCATTTATATTTGTTGGAATATGATAATAAATAAATATATAATAACAATACGTATCATCATTATATTTTATTCTATCTTTTGAGATTTTTGAACTTGGTTTTGTTCCTGAAATTGATTGATTTACATTTCCTGTAGATTTAAATTCAACATTAAATATTGGATTGCTACAAACACCATCAGTTTCATATTTACCTCCATGAATAAATGTATAAATTGAATTTCTTGATAAAAATGAATTTAAACAAGAATCAATTTCATTGCCTATAAGTGATCCAGTAAGTTTAGTATAATTTTCGATTATAGAAAATTTTCTTTGAGCCTCATTACGTTTTATTACATATACCTCATTTAAGTATTCAAAAAGCTCTTCACATGATTTAACAACATCAACAACATTACAAAATTCATTAATCTTATTTTCAAAATCAATCATATTTTATAAATTAAAGTTTAACAGTTGTTGCCTTAATGCTTTCTAGCTTTCTCAACATCTTCTCATTGTCAAGATGCCAACCTGACAGTCTCTTTCCACAGCTTCTCATTGCAGCGAGTTTCTCATCTTCGAAAGTATAGAACTCAATTTTTCTAACCTCTCCAATGTAGTAGAAATTATATCTCTTGATTGTGGAAGGAATCATCTTAGCCTTGTAAATATCGGTCTTGAAGTAGAAATTCATTCCAGTTGTACCGCGGAGAACACAAATCAAAGCAACGTCCTTTTTTCTCTCGAGGCATTTCTCAGAATGAACGGAAAGCTTTGAAACTTTTTCCTCCTCCTTAGTAACGTGCTTGGTGATTACCCAACCGAACTTCTCAATTCTCTTTGCCTCAGACTGGAACCAATAACCGTGGGCATCATAATGGTGACCTGAAACACGGCGACCGTTTCTGATGAAATGTTCGGGATGGAAAGTGTAATCAGCAATATGAATCATCTCGTGAAGCAAGGTGTTCAACTTGACATCCTCAGGAGAGTCATAGTAATTAGAAAGAGTAATTGCAGTGGGATGAATGGTATCGTGAGCATAATCATATTTGAAAGAAGCATATCCCCAAGTGTGAGAGGAACGGCTTGTCTTAAAGGCGATGTCTGGAAGTTTGTTGTCCCAGTACATCTTGTTGAACTTTTTGTAATTCTTCTCAACCCAAGCAATTGTAACTAACATATTTTCTAATTTTATTGATTACAAATATAATATAGTATATAAAAAATAAAATTCAAATAATATTAGAAAAATTATGCTAATTTTCTAAAATTGCATTATATGAAAAATTTAAAATAAAAAATGAGACGACCCATCACGGGCAGTCCCATTCAAGTGTAATCAATAAAATATGTTATAGTGCGGCATTCACATTTCGGATAGCCTCAACACTTTCGGCGCATTTACTTGCATATTCCTTCATATATGCTTTGCTCTCGTCACAGCCATCATATTCCCAGTCCCAGCCAGTACCACCAATTGCAACCAAATCTCCAATGCATAAACCGACCTCAGGATGATAAACTGAAGAAGGAATCGTATTCCACTCATCCCAAGCAATTGACTTGACTACCTCAGTGATTCCCTGAGCAGGAGCCTCCCAAGCAGAAGTACCGAGCATCTTTGTCAGTGTTGCACCACCCTTCATAGTTGCCTCAACTACATCATCAATCTCCTCCTTTGTAAGATAATCAGAAAGTGGCTTACCAAGAACGGTAACTTTATTTGCAAGAGGAATCATTGTAGTATCTCCATGACCACCAATTACCCAGCAATCCTGAATGTTACGAGGCTTTAGATAACCAACTTTCTCTCGAACCTTCATAAAGATATTGTACTTGAAGCGAGCACTATCGAGAGCACCTCCCATACCAATTACTCGGTTTGCATTCTCAGTACCCAAATAATTGACAACCATCTGAGTCATCGTATCCATAGGATTAGAAACAACTACGAAGATTGCATCAGGAGAATACTTGGTTGCACCGTCAAGAACCATTGTCATTACCTTTGAATTGACACCGACCAACTCCTCACGAGTCATACCCGGCTTACGGGGAACACCCGATGTAATGACAATAACATCAGAATTTGCAGTCTTTGAATAATCACCAGTTGTTCCTGTGACAATTGTCTCAGAATCACCCATCATCAAGGACTGCATAATATCCATTGCCTTACCTTCAGCAACGCCATCCTTGACATCGAGCAATACAAGCTCCTTTGCAAAACCCTCACTTGCGATCTTCATTGCTGCAGTCGCACCTACATTACCAGCTCCAATAATTGATACTTTCATATTATTTATTAAATTTAAATTATTTACTTTTTAAAACATTCCTGCGAAATTCTTATCAACAAAATTCTTAGCTTCAAGATAAAGCTCGACACGCTCGATGACATATTCGGTATCATTCAAACGATGAACATCAAGCATTCCAAACTCAATCATTGTCTTTACGATGTCGATGAATCTCTGTTCAAGTGTCATATTCTATTTGTTTTTGATTACAAATATAATATAGTACTTATCTTCAAAAATTCAAATAATATATAAAATTATTCTGATTCATTAAATTTTTTACCATGATAATATTTCTTGGATATGTATACTCCTTCATAATAAGGTTTACCACTTTCAACAAGCCAATAACACATACAATTACCAATATTAGGACCTTCTACGATTTCAAAATTGTTTTTTACTAAAACGTCCTGAATTTTCTTTGCACTATTGCAAAGTATCTTGTGATTGTCCTTCTGTTTCATCTTTTGCCTTAAAACTTAAGTTATATCTGTTAATCAAATTCATACGATCTGTTTCGCCCCACTGAGTAGAAAAATCATTGATAGTGTCCCACAGCTTTTTATGTAGGTGCCATGCATTTGCTGCAAGCTCCTCAAACTCTTTAATCATTCTTTGTTTCTCATAGCATTCAGCAGCCAATTGAACAACAAACATTGTATTGTATTTCTCTTTGAATATTGTATTTAGAAAATCATTAAACTGTTGAATATTATGTTCATGAATTTCATAACCATAATTGAATCCTGTACGACGGTCTGCCCATCGTTCATCCTTTTCAGCATCTGGCATTTCAAATACCCAGATATCATCAGCAGTTTTTATAACATCTGTCTTATATAGTTTCTGTTCATCCTCATCAAGTTTTCTCTCTTGCTTTGCAATTAAACGGAAACTAATATGTGTATTTATAATATCAATTTGAATATGACCAATATTATAAGGAGCAGGAAGTCCGAAAATACGACAAGTATCCCAGTGAGTCTTATACCCATACCAGTCTTCAGTATCGTATGATTTTTCCCAGCAATCATATTCAGTTATTCCACAAGAAGCAAGATAACGCTTCACATAACTTACTAACTCCTGATGTGTAAATTTAAACTTATGTTCTTGATACATATTAATTCTTTATTACACCTCCATTATAATTGTTTGCATCTTCATAGAAATCACAAATACTCCAAGTGCATATACGATAATTATCAGAATCAGTATATCGAAGTACTGCAGCATGATCATTGATTATTTCATAATATGCTTTGTGACCCAAATCCTTACAAGACTTCAGCCATTCATCATATCCAAAATGCTTTTTGAAATATAATTCAGCTTCATCATAAGAATCAAAATAATAATCACCACTTGATACAATTGGATGACATGGTTTTAATTGTCCATTATACTTTCGATAATATGTCTGGAACTCAACAATTCTCCAACGATGAATTAACTGTTGTTTGTTCCAATCAAGAGAACATGGTTTTACTTTATTCTGCTTCATAATTATTTTTCTTTGTAAAAATTGCCTTTACGTGAGTATAGTCATTAATTTTAATATCGAAGTCCTTCTTCCAGCACTGCTCCCACCAAGGAAGTCTAAAGCGCTCAAAATAGTCAATATTGAAACCATCATTGAACATCTGAACAAGAAGATTTGTAGAAATAGGGAAATAGTTCTCGTGTACCTCACGATTCCAATTTACCTTCCAACGATACTTGAGAAGGAAATGAATCAAATTACGATTGTTTGAAATTGAACCCCATTCATTTTCAAAATCCTTGAGCATATCGCGGTCAGCCAACTGACGGATTCTCTGTTCAATCCAGCCAACTGACTTTCTATCAATATCCTCAGAAGGACACATATCACGAATAACGATATAATCAAAGCCAGTATTTAGAACTCGCTTCCAAAATGTTGCAATATCATTTCCGTCATTTGCATAAGAATAAACTTCATGGATAACTGAAGAAAGAATCAATACGGTCTTTCTATATGGATTAAATTTTTTCTCAACATCAGCCCAGTCAGTTGTAAAGATTACATCTGCATTTGCGGGACCATGATAATTTGTCTTTGCAATATCAATCATGGTCTCTGAAATATCATAGCCAATATATGTCTTGTTTGATGGCTTCTCACTATCAAAAATTGAAGCAAGAGCATTTATCATAGTTCCGTCGGCGCATCCAAAGTCAACGAAAACATAATTGTCGTTCTTTGGAAGACGGTCTAAAAAGAATAGTTTATCTTCCATACCTTTTTGCATTTCTTTATTATAATAATTAACGTTAGCAAACGTCTTTCCTATTTCACACATATTGAATATTTTTAAAGTTCAACAATTAAGCAGCCATTCGATAAACCATGTAATTTGCTCGCATTTTGTTTTCCTCAGTAAGCCATTCCTCAAAGGTCATTACCTTCTTCAAATAATTCAGCCAACGTGAATAATCCCAACCATATTTTTCACAATGCTCAATCATATCCCATGTATCGGCATTGTCATATTCAATATCATGCTTGTAACATTCATAATCCTCACGGAGAGCTTCATTGTTGTTAGGAAGATTCCAAACTGCATCAGGATCATTAAGCATTACAACAGTTGCATCAGCAGCAGCAATTTCATTAAGAACCTTAATAATATTCAGCTTCATAATTTAATTATTTTATTGATTACAAATATAATATAGTAAAAACTAAATATTATTCAAATTTTAATAAGAAAAAATAAGAGGTACCGAAGTACCTCTTGCACAGGAATATGGTGACCAATTAAGCAAGTTCAAATACAGGACGAACATTGCTTTTGAGTAATTGTCCCTTCTTGTTATATACAAATGGATCCTTACCCTCTTGTACCTCAAATTCAGATATCTTAACCTGAATTGGATCACCTGGGTGATAATCAAGTAAATCCATTGCATCGATTGGCATAAGACCGGTAATGAACTTGTTATTAAGTTCAACGAAAATACCTGTCTTGTTGCTTGAATTAATAATACCTGTTACTGTTCCTTCGAATGTTTCAGGTACATACTTGACGCGCTCGTCACTTGAAGCAAGCAACCACTTACTATAAATCTCGTGAATATTGTTCATACCAACAATTTGGAGAACCTTCTTACGAGAGCCAACTAATGAGTTCTCGATTAATCCTGTCTTCATATCACGACGGAACTCAACAAACTTCTGAGGAACAATTGTAACATCTTGTCCAACCCACTTTTCAAAATCGTACTCAATATTAAGTACAATATGAGAACCTGGGATAAAGACAGAATGTGTATATGTCTTTCCAGTTAATTGACAAAGTGGAGTAATATCAGTGTGACAAATATATCCACCCTTTACCAAAGAATCAATATGAACATTAATGCCTTGTTCATGTTGGATTGCCTTGTTAATTGTGTTTGTCCATTGCTTGTAGTAAGCACTGATAACACTTACAACATATCTGTTATCCTTATGTTCACGAACTTCGAATAACAACTTATTGTTGTGATTAAGTAAGTAATTATTGATTTTATCCGCACAATCATTGAAATTCTCTTTTGAAACGATTTCGTCCTTAACACCAGGGACTTCAAATACAATTCCGTTCTTTCCAAAAGATTTTACTACACCTGAGTAAATCTTACCAAGTTCAATGACTTGTACCATATTAATGGATTTGTTTTGCTTGGTTTCTTGTGAAACCTCAATTCCGTAGAATATTGCGAATGACTTTGCAATTGACATATTTCCGTATGCTTTCTTCATATACTTGATACGTTCAGCATCATTCTTAAAAAGAGGAAATTCTGCATCGGAATAAATGTCTGCAGCAGTTAAAAGACGTTGTTTATTTGTGTTATTTGCCATTGTATATTTGTTTTGTGAGCCAGCAAATTAGCTCGGGTTAAACATAAAAGTTAATTATTCTCAAATTACAAACATTTAATGTTTGTTAAATATATTTAATAAATAGTTAAATGATAAAAATATTTCAAAATATTCAAATTATTTTTAAGATTAATTTGCTTTAACTAAATTATCTGCTTCTTCAGGTTTCTTTGGGTTACCTAATTGGTCAAGAGCTTTTTGACATGTACCATCATCAAGCCATTCATAATCAAATAATTTATTTTTCATTTTTACTTGACCATGAATAATATTAGGAACTTCTTTCATATCAATTTCTACAACAATAACTTGACGGCCATCTTTTGTCATAACTGGTTTTTCGTCATTAAGCCATTGTTCATCAATAGGATCTCCTTTTGTTTCTAATATTGCTCGTTTTGTATATAATTCATCTTTAATAGCTTCTTCTCTTAATATATAATCAATAATAGATTGCATATCGGTATTCATATTTATTTATTAAAAATATTATTTTCTTCCAATATTTTTCTAGTTAATGATTTCCTTTGAGATTTTTTATTGATACGAATTTTAATATTAATATAAAAATCTTTATCATTCATATCTGTAACATATGCATTATTTGCCCAAGCATCATAAGATCCATTTGAACGTTTGATATTGATTTTTGCACCATAAGGAGCATGTTTTCTCCAATGCACATTTGTTCCAGTATAATCAATTATCTCACGAAAAAGAAAACTATATTTCTTATTTCTTGTCCAACGACGAAGCCTTTTGTTTGTTTTATAAGTTCTTGACATATGTATTAAAATTTACCCCACGGTGAACAAGCAGTAATCACTTCCATGGTTAATTTCTTTTTGTATACCTTTTCATATTTTGGTGCATAATATTCCATAATATATTTTAAGTCCTTTTCACGTGCTTGTTGCATTGCTTCTTTATTATTTGAATATATGCGATGAGTATAAGCATCATTATACAAATAATGTTTCAATTTCTTAATAACATTATCGAAGCTTTGAGTATTAATAGCATTCTTATTCATACTGCTTAAACAATAATCCGAATGGCTATCCCAATATGATTTTCCATCTGCATTACCTTTTCTTATAGTTTCAGATTTACTTTCAACTTTAACAACATTATTTGTGTTTCTATCAACATAGATATACTTTATAACTTTATCTAATTTTGATGCTGAATTACCCCATTGTGCACCCCATTCATGATAATGATAAAAATACCCAGATATAATTATATATCCTTTATCTTTTTGAAAATCAAATTTAATTGTATCTTTACTTGCAACTGGAATAAATTCTTCTAATGAATTATCTTCCTTTAATACATAATAACAATCAAATTCTGTATCTTCAATAATATCTGTAATTGTGTTGCATATTTCATTACAATTATTTGTAAGCTCTTGTTTTACTTTATTATATTCATCAATAGTCAAAGGTGGATGATATTCTTCTAAGTCACGTTTTTTATAACGATATGTATTTGTTTCTTCATCATATACATGGGATATCTTACTATCATATCCTTTATCCATCAATTTACGTTCAACAAAATTATTCGTCCAAATAAATTCAGAACTATAATCATTATGATTACCTAAATATGTTGGACTTATTTTTCGTAATTGACTTGATGTAAATAATTTTGAACTTACAAATGATGCAAAGAAATCATTTACTTCTTTTAACATTTCTTGAGCTTTAAAATACTGTTCAATAAAGAAATCAGCATTTTTAAAGTTATCATAATTTGTTACAACTAATTTCTGTTCCATAATCAATCATCATCAAATGGGTGCCAATGGTTATTAACATCAAGTTTAGTTTCCCAGTCTTTAATAAGATAATCTTTATGATCTACAAAATTACCTGTTGATGTTTCAAACCAATATTCATTATATCTTGTTCCCTTATATTCAAATGTCATCCATCTATCTGTTCGTGTACCACCATCATAATTAGCTGTAAACACTATAAGATATTTGTTATCATCAGATAATTTGAATTGGAACTTATTTAATTCATCTTCAGTAGCAAACTTTGTTAAATTACCAGTTTCTGGATTTATTACATAATAATCTCTATTACAATATTTTTTATAATAGTTTGCTAATTGTTCTTTAACATACTTTTGATTATTATATTGAGCAGGATCATCAAATAGTTTTGATATACGTCTACATTCCTTTTCTTGCTCTTCTATTTTTGCACGTTCAGCTTTCTTTTCTTCGATTTTTTTCAATATTGCTTCCTTTTCACTTTCAGTAATATGATACAATTTCAAATGTTTAGATAATTCAACAATGTCTGCATCAATACTACAAGTACTTAACCTCCATGTACTATATCTGAAGTCAATTAATTCAACATAATACGGACGAGCAATATCATATTCTTTATAATATCTCTTTTCTCTTATTTTTTTATCACCACACCATTTTCTTGGTCTTTCAACTTTTGTAATAGTAAACCAATATCCATGGTCATCTTGGAAACGTGCACCTTTAATATATTCAGCATATCCTGGTTCAGTGTTTTTAATCCAAGACCAATCCTTTTTATCACGAAAACGCTCACCGATAACTTTTCCTGGGAAGAGATCTATTTCATGGTTGCATATTAATTTAGACTTAAGAAATGATATATAAAAATCTGTTACTTCTTTCATCATTTCTTCAGCCTTATGATGCTGACCAATAAAATATGACAAATCCTTAAAGTTATCGTAATTTGTAATAACTAAATTATCTGTCATATTTTATTTTACTTTAAGTACTCTGCAACCTTTTGCATATCAAGAGCAAACTTATCATCTTCTGACAAATGTGCTTCAAGTATTTCTTTTGCCTTTTTTAAATCTTGTATCTTATGAATATTATCAAGATGTTGTTTACGAGTCTTTACATCTTCAATCCATTCATCAACTGTATATCCACAAATAGTTGGTGTTTCCTTTTCAGTTACAATGCCAAGTAATTTCTCGGCTTCTGATGTATCCGACTTCTGACCTAATAAATAAGTCAATATTTCAACAAGTTCTTTATTATCTTGGACTTTACATATAATTGCCCATCCAGTCAAATATCTTTCACCTGTTACATAATTAAATTTCTTTGACTTACATTCTTCAATCTGTTCATTGATTTTGTTCAAACTCTCTACTAAATTCTGTCTTGTAATTTCCATAATAAATATTTTTATAAGTTACTTAATTCATCTTCTGCTTCTTTAAGCCAGCCTTCATATAAATTTATTTCTTCATATAAATCACTAAGTATAGATTTATATTCTGAAATACGTTCTTTCAATTTATCTTTTTCAGTTACCATCTTAACATTTTATTTTTCACAATAATGTGTATGAGACCATAGTTCACAAGAATTGCCACAATTCTTTATTACTTCATTTTTTGGTTCTTTACAATTATGATTATGACATACCCAGCAACAACATCGTTGCATTAAATCCCAGCCTCTCCAAATAGCTCCATAAGAACCTTTCCATTCTGTTGTATATGTTACTCCATATCTACAAGTACATTCAACTGGGATATATTCTTTTGATTCTTCATAATCATTATCTTCAAAATATTGTTTTACTTCATCTATTGACATTACTAATTATTTAATGTGTATTTTAAATATTCTCCTTTATTTAATCCATGTAGAAACCACCTAAAATCTTCTAAATCAGACCATTGTCCAGATGCTGAATGAAATTTACCATTTTTTTCTAAATGTGGTTCATCAAAATGTAAACAATATCTACCGTCTAAATTTCTTACAATATAAACAGTTTGTGGCCTATCTAAATCTATTTCCATAATTACTACCAATTATTTTTCTTTTTGATTAATTCCCAAACCTTATCATAATTTTCACGTTCTTTGATTTTCTTTAATGCTTCAGTAAAATCAACTTCCCAACCGCCTTTCATATTTGCGTCACGTAAAAATTCAATCTTTTTAACTTCATTCCAAGTTTCTATATCAAAATTATTAACTGGCATAATTAATAGGCAATTTTATTTATTAGTTCTTTGATACCAAATGCATCAGGTACAATATTCAATATTACCAAGAATAAATATAATATTAATATAAAAAATACATACCCGAATATGTTAAAGATATTAAAATTCTTCATATTATAATACTTTATTTTTATAAAGACCTTCTTTTACAAACCAATCATCAATAAAATTCCAATCACAAGCTTTACAAGATTCTCCATTCTTATTGATAATTATTTTGTACTGCATACCAACATTATGGTCATCTATAAAATAATCAGCAAACAATTTACGAGAATGATCACCTGTTGTTTGTTCCCATTCTAAATTTCGATTTATATCAAAAATTTCTATACCATTATCTTTAAATATATTAATCGCATCAGTTAAAATATCTGCTTCATGTTTTAATACAAATCCTGTATCATTCACATGATCTCTTTCTGGGTGATCTTTAATAAATTGTTTTAATTCAGGACAACACAATGGATATCTTTTACTTCTTTGTGTATAAGGAATTAATTTATGTCCATTTTTTATTAATTCTTTTAATACTTTAATTGCATCTTCAAATAATGGTCCAACTTCAGGCCATTCATCTAAGCATACTGTGTTGTCAAAATCAACAGCAATAATTTTGCCACCATTTAATTTATCATAATATCTTTGTGCTGCATCTATCATTTTATCTTATCTTTTATATCATCATAAAATGTCCAGTCACCTTGAGCAACACCAATTGGATCTGTCAAATAATAATCTTTACCAAAATACACTGCATGTATTTTATCAACTAATGCTCTTTCTTCAACAGTTAACTTTGGAGACATCCAAGGCCAACTCCAATAATCAGGATCCTTTTTACATTCATCACAAAATTCATTATAACCATTATTTGCTTTTTGTTTGATACTTTCCCATAATTTAGTTTCTTCATCAGTTAATGTATATGTTCTATACTTTCTTATTTGACTTTTAATATCAAACCATTCACTACGCAAATATGGCTTAATAAACCAAAAGCAAGCAATTAAAAAGAATACTCCTTGTATTAGAAATATTGTCTTATAAGGTATAACAAATAACATTCCGATACACCAAAAGAACAATATCATAAATTTTACACCATCATTCATAATTTAAATCCAAATAATTGTAATATATGTTTTTCAATACAATGAATGTTAATTTCAACTTGTAACGTATGATTATTTAATATTGCATATTTATCTGCATCTCTAATACTTTCTTTATATGCATCATCAGCGTTTTCATATAATAAGTTATATATGATTACAGGATTAAGCTTAGATTCATATTGATAAAACAAATTATTGATTTGTTGTTTTGTTTCTATTTCTAATAATTCTAAATTGCTTTTGGATGCATATGAAAATTCATATTTATGATAAACTTCATTTGTAATATCAACACAGCATGTAATAAATTGCTGATGAATATTATGAATTAAATTATCAACGATTTCATATTCAAATTCTCTTTCAATTAAAGTTAATGAATGATTTTGTCGTTTTTCAATTAATTCATTTTTCTTATTTTCAAGTTCTTGTAATAAATTATCTAATATTTCTGTACTTGTTTTTTCAGGTATTAAAATATCTTCCTCAGGAAGTCTTAATGAACTATCAAAAACTTCCATAAGTTTATTGAATTGCCAAGTATAATCAATATCAGCACATCCTATTGTTTCACAATCATCATTATCAATATGAAGAGACCATTTTGTACCCCTATTATTCCATCCATTATCAATATCAAGTTTAATAGGGTGTTTATCATTTGTCCATTTACGATATGATTTATAATCAGTTATACCGTAAGTTGTTTTTTGATATTCTTCACAAAGCTTGGATTCTTGTTCCATATATTCAAATCCAGCATTGATAAGAAACTCTTCAGTAATCAATAATTCGTTCATAATATAATTATTTTATAATGAAATTATAATAATCTATCTGCTGCTGTTTCTTTTGTATAATCTTTATAATAGACTTCATATCTACCAAATCCGTCTTTAACAATTGAAATAACAATCTGTGCTAAATTATATTTCTTATCTAATTCATTCAAAAACTTTAATAGTTCATCTTGTGAATTACAGTTCTTGACAGATATCATATCACTCCTTTGTCTCATTCTTTTCTTTCTCGTATTTTTCTTGAAGTTCCTTTAATCTTTTTTCGCTTTCTGCTTTCTTTTTAGCAACTTGCTCCTTCCATTTCTTGTCCCATTTTTCTTTCCAATCAGGACCGTCTTCCTCTTCCATTACTTCTTCGAACTCATCTCCATAATAATCTTGTTCCCAGAAAAGTAATGGATTTCTTTCTTCAATTTCAATATCAATATCGTAATGATCTTTCCACCATTTCTTTACAGTTTCAATACTTCCAGTTGGTGAACATCTCATACATACTGTATTTCTAAACTTTTGTTCATCTACATTAAATGAATAATAATTCTTACAAGTAGAAATATCATTCATAACAATATCTGTAATTGATTTTGCCCAATACTGAATATTTTCTTCAGGTTCACCTTTTATAATCATGTGACCTCTAATATAATCAGCAATAAGTTTCTTAATTGGTGGTACATCTTCATAACTACGATATCCTGGATGATGACCATGTTCATCTTCCCAGTCTTCAATATATTTATCTTTATGACCACCTTTGTTTAAATATTCTTCAAGAATTTCAACATCATCTTTCCATTCAGATTCAATACGATAAGCTTTCATATACTTATCAAGAATATACTTAAATTCTTCAGCAGACAAATAATGACGATCATATATTGGTCCATCTTTCTTTTCATCAATTTTGCCTGCTTTATATTCTTCAATTATATTGTCCCAATCTGCAGATGGCTGTGCTTTTGCAAACATTTCACGAATACAGTCTTCGTATGCTTTACACAATACTTCTTCTCTATCTAGCATAATATTTATAATTTATTTAATGTAAAATAGTAAATTACAATATTTCAAAATATTAAATGATTGTTAATAAAATTTAAATTTGTTCTTTCATATATTCTTGATGTTGTTCCCAAGAAAGTTCAGATAATATTCTTTTATCATTCTCATCATTTGGGTCAAACAAACAAATTTCCATGTGTTCATAATGAACCTCAGTAACAGGCTCAGTATATAATTGTCCAACATCAAATGGAATACCTAATGTATTAACACAATGAATAGTATTTGTTATTGAATATCCACCATTATGCCATACTTCAAAATGTCCTTCCATAAATTCATAATGGTCTTCTTGTCTTACAGCAACTACGCATTGTTTACGAAGATCTGGATTTAACATATATACGGGTGTTGATTTAATACTTCCACCCCATATTGCTAATTTCTTTTTAATCATATATAAAACAATTAATTAAAAAATAAGATAATGCAAGTATAGCCCAGATACAAAGTACCTGAGCTATAGCTTTAATATGTATTTTAGTGATATTCATTAAATTCGATTGAAGATATTTATAAGCTCATTTTCAATTTTAATAAAGTTCTTTTCAATATCATTTGATTCACAAGTGAAATAAGTAGATAACTTTTTCCAATTGAACTTCTTAAATGATTTGTTCCACTTCATATTTTTCAAATTGATGTATTCAGCAATCAATTGACGAAGATCCTTGTCTTTATCATATCTTAATTCAAAACGATTAAGAACTTCAAGATATGATTCATAATCATCAATATGACCATGATATCTTAATTGCAAGAATACATTCTTATATTCCTCACATGAATAATCACCACCTGGACCTCTATCATAAAAATGAGTTGGAACCCAATTATAGGTCTTACCATCAATTTCTTTTACAGTTGAATCTCCCTTAGGATTAGCAGACTCAATACCATGATTAGTAAATATATTCAGCCAAGGTGTCTTCTTTGTAACATTAGTTGTTACAACTACAGGATAACCGTTTGATTTATCAATAACGAAAGTATTCTTTGCGTTATGGTCAGTAAACATTCTCATTATTCAATCTCCTTATCAATTGTTATGTATAACTCCGATGATCTATCTCTTTCATCTCTAACACTATCACTTCCCGTACCGTTCCAAGCTAAATCTTTTAATGATAATGGAAATACATCTCCTGATTTATCTTGTAGCATTACTTCACAATAAGGGTCAAAATGTGTAAGTTCACAAATTAAATCAAATACTGTCATTTAACCAACAATTTTTGTATTTACACATTGAGCAACCATCTTACCATCAACTCTTTCGAAAGCAGTTTTTACTTCCTTGATAACAAGACCCATAGATTTTCTTTCAATACCACTTGGGTAATATTCGTTAAGATATTCCATAACATCTTCTTGAGTTGCTTCCTTAGGTAAGAAACCTTCAAGTACTTCTAACTCATATTGCTCCTTTCTAAGAAGTTCAGTATTGCCTGATTTTGAATAACCATCAACATTTGCTTTATGTGCAGTTACCATCTTCTCAATAATAGGTTGTGTAAATTCAGTAGGAAGCATATCAATACGAGCATCCATTGATTCATTTACAACATCAACTTCAACTTCCTTACCACTCTTATCGGTAGCCTTCTCTTTACGGAATGTTATAAGTTTGTTCTTAACAAAATATTCAGTTACCTTACCCTTTTCGTCTTTAACAATTGTCTCCATAAATGAAGACTTCAAAATCTTAAACAAATCAAGCTTTGTTGATAACTCAAAAAGTTTTTGTGCTTCCTCAGCAGTTACTGGTGCACCTACCTTTTCTCTTTGCTTAATATCCTTATAAAGAGGCATATATTCCTTTGTAACCTCTTTTATTAATTCACTTATTTTCATCATCTGTTAAACTAAAATAATTTACTAAAAATTGTCCTAAAAAATAAATACCACTTGGTATTGCCAACATCCCAAATACACGATACTTAGTATTTATAAATGCTGCAAAAAATACCCAAAATAAAATACAGGTATAAATTGTACCAAGTGTCAACCAAAATTGTGCATGTTTATTCATACTTGTTCTAAACAAATTACTCTATGAGGCATTCTTTTAATTGGTGGATTTTCATCATAAATATGATACTTAATTGTTTTATCATAATTCATAATTTGAATTTTTATAAACTCTTCAGTAAATCCAACAACTACTCCTTTAATATAACCAGCAAACCTATCATCATAATGAGTGTTTACACAATAAACAATCATTCCTTCAAATATGTTATTACCGAAAGCATCTTTATATTTGCTTTCAATAGGAGTTTGTTTTCGTCCTTCATCATAATTATATAAATAACTATTATTCTGTAAAAATCTATTAATAGCTATTGGAGTTGCATCTCCTAATAATTGATTGTATGAAGGCTCATGATCTCTAAATCCACCAGAAACATATGTTGAACCTTTATGATGAGCATAAATTTTTCCATCCCTGATAAAGTAATCAGGAGTTTCATCCATCATTGACATAATTTACTTAATATACTGTTGAATAAATTTCTTTGATGCTGGCATAAAATTACAAGAATCACCAACACACCATCTAAGGTAACTTTGGTCATGTTCTGCAATATATTCAAGTGGTACATTTCTATACTTACCAATATTCATACATGGTACCATCTTACCACCGAAGTCATAATCAGCAACAGCATTATCTTCTCCGTACATTTTTTCAGGACCATACTTTTGCTTTCTTTGTTGAGCAACAAAAATTGCATAAGTAGCTTTAATATCTGAGAAAGCATCATGAGCTGTCAAACCTGCTTCCTCCATAGTCTTTCCTTTATATCTTAAATAAGTATTTTCAAGATTGATACCATTACGACGTTTCTCCTCTAAGAATGCATCATAGCAATCACGAGTTGTAAATTCAATATCATATCCATACTTATTCAACTCACACTTCAAGAATGGAATATCAAATCCATTTCCATTATATGTAAGTAAAGGATTATCACCAATAAAATCAATTATTTGTTTTGCAACATCTTTAAGATAAGGTTTATCTTCCAAAAATTCATGAGATATACGATGCTTCAAATATGCACCTGTGTCAATTGTATAATCTCCTAATGGTTTAATATAAAGATTGAGCTGGTCAAGAATCTTGTTGGTATTAGTATCAATCTTTAATGCTGCAAATTGAATGATTTGGTGTTTAGTTCTGTCTAAACCTGTTGTCTCAAGGTCAAATACTACTATATTCATAAGATGAAAATAGGTAGACAAAATTAATTGCCTACCCATTAATTTATATTTGTTTTACTCTGACTCCTTACCGTAGGCTCTGTCTACCAGAGTATCAACATGACAATTACACTTATCAATTGAGTCGACACAATTCTCAAGACGAACATCAATATCATTTGCTGCCTTGATGAAAATATCTTGAATCTTCTCATACATATAAGCAGCTGTATCAAATGCTCCAGCCTGTGCACGTGTCAAAGCAATCTTCTTACCAAGTTCAGCATCGAACTCATCCTCAGGTGCGCAATCAGCAAAAGCAACTACCTCAGTTACGACATGTGGCTCATAGAAGCAATCATCATTAATTGCCCAATCTTCAACACGGAACTCATTCTCAACAAGTTTGATAAACTCGTCATTGTCCTTAAGCATCTCAATATGTGGGAGACGATTAAGATTCAAACCAAATGTCAGATGACAAGCGACGACGCGCTTGCCCGGATTCACATTGTACTGTACGTTCAAGTAACGTACGCCTGTCTTGTTTCTATTCATAATTTTCTAAATTAAATTTATTTGTTTATTACAATTTATTGATTTTCATTATTTGTAAATTATATATAGTTTCCAAATGATTTTAATTCAAATTTATGCCAATTTATTTATACAAGATTATTTTTATATATAAAGATAAAATAATTAGTAGACAATGAAGCGTAAAACAAATCTATTTTATGTAGACGGTCCTGATAGTAAATTTATAACATTTAGTAATTATACTGAAGCATTAACTGGTAATTTCTTAAGTACAGATACAAAGTTATTCCCAGATAAATTTTTATGTTTGAAATTGAAAAACTTGAATGCTTCAACAAAACCAAAGTTTATTAAATATCTTGCTGCATATTATGAAAACAAATTAGCAGCTTTAAGAGATTATAGTATTGAAAAGGATGTTAATCAAGAATTAGAAATATTGCCACTTGCTTATTTGTTAGAAGCAATTTTGAATGCTTGTAATTTAAAAGAAGGATTTAAGTTAGATACAACTAAAATGAAATCTTTTCAAAAAGTATCTGAGGCAGATTATATAAATGCAAATAATTTAGGTACATTAATAACATATATTGGTAATATTACTGAACAAGATTATAATGGAACTTATACAGATACAATATGCTGTGTAAATGCAAATGAATATTATGAAGGTAATATTAAATTTGTTCAAAATACATCAATTGGAAAAAATAATAATGGCTGTAGTGTAGATCCTGTAAATGTCTTATATGGATGGGAAGGTGAACAAATGTTTGAAGAATATATAGATTCTGAAACTGGTGAACATATATCACCAATATATGATGATAATGAAAATTCATATGATTATAATTCATATTTAGATAATATTGAATTTATTAAATTATCTGATAATGCTAATGTAGACTCATTTAAGACAATTGAATTTAATGTTGTAATTCCATTATTCACAATTACAAATATGAATTATAACACAAATTCAAATATATTGGATGATGAAATTAATGATGATAATAATAAATGTATTAAATTAATTTCAGATACAACTGATACTAAGGACTTAAAATCAAGACGTGATGTACCACTTGGAATGTGGTTCTATGCTGATGAAGTAGATAAAGATACATTTATTGAATTGAAAAGAGATGGACAATTAAAATCATATCCATCATGGTCATTATTGATTGCTTCACAATTCAAGCCATTTCCTTATACATTGAAGTATCAAAAAGAAAATGATGCTAAAAACACAGTAATGAATTCATTCAATACATTTGCTGAAACATTATCAAAAGTTAATGATGTATTGGATAAGTTCAATGAAATGAATATTAATATTGCTTCATTAGAAAACAAGATATTATCTTTAGAAAAACAGATTAAAGAAATAGGAACAACTGCCACAATAACAGATATGGAAAAGAAGTTCCTTATTTTAAGTACAGATGTAAAAGACCAGATAAATGATTTCAAGAAACAACTTTATGGATATGTTGATAATATTACATGGTCAAGTAAATACAAAAATAACAACTAATCGTTAGTATATGACATCTAATAATTCAATAAAAGAATATTATATAAAAATTGAAAAAATGATGAGTAATGCAGTTAACATTTTAACTGCAATTAACCAGTCATTATCAACATCATCTCCTGAAATTTCAATTGATTTAGTAAATACTGATACTGCATCAGATAATACAAAGACACAGTTACGTATTCCATCATATTTATATTTGGAAAGTAAAATAGAACAACTTGATAACATTATATCTAACTTGTTCACAATTCCTAAATCAGGAGAAGCATGGTTTGAAAAGACAGCAAATATGTATAAGTTGTCATTGGTAAAATCAAACAATGCTCCAGTTGTTCCTGTTATTAATAATGTTGATAAATTAGGATTTAATATAAAAGATAATAATATATTCAAAGATTTAGTAAATCCTAAAACATATATAAGATTAAATGTTGACAATCTTCCAGAATATGTTTCACAGATGGTTGTTAATAAGATAATTGTTTATAATAATTCTGATGCTGAATACTTAAAATTATTCAAGACTTATTCAGATGTAAAAGCAGCATTATTCAATAAACAAAAAGGTGTTGATTATGATGAATATGAATCTGTTATTGACTTACCAGTTAAATCAGATCATTATAGATCATTCTTCAAAATTGAAAAGGTTCATCGTCCTGGTGAATTAAATGAAAATGATGAAGAATATAAGTATTATACATTAACATTAGATACTTTAACATATTATGATAAAGATGATTCATCAATTCAATATCAATTAAGTAAAGGAGATTTGATTTGTCTTCCTAATGAATATGCAGTATATAAAGTAAGACAAGTTAATACAATATATGATACTGAAAACAATAGTGATAATAATGAATATGTTGTAGAGTTAGAAGAATATGTAGGACATATTGGATTACAGACATTTGAAGAAAACTCTGAAATGTATTTACAGATTTATAATGAATCATATAAAAATTATCATTATATAGATATTCCTTTAGAGGAGAATCCAAATATTATTGTATTTGTAAGTACATTATACAATAACATTCGTAGTGTATATTCAAATGCTATACATTTGGATTTGACAGCTATCTACATGAAAGATAATAATGGCAACTTTATTCTTGATGATAATGGAAACAAGATTACTTACATGGAATATTACAAAAAGTATTGTAAGAATCTTGGAGACTTAATGGATGGTATTTCAAAAGTTGCTTATCCTCAAATTACTAATTTCTCAAATGGTGATTTGAAAAGATTAACAGATAGTGATGAATTAAAGAAACTTGTTACAAGTACATTATATAGTGATGATGATCTTATATTAAAAGTTTCAAGAATTAATGCTCACTTGATTGATGAAGATACAACAAAGAACATTATTGCTTTACATAATCAAAAGAATGAAATAAATTCTCAATTAAAAGCAATTCAAGATAATGTTGACCAAATATATACACAATTGACTACAACTGATTTTACACAAGAGTCAAATATATCGCAAGATTCATTACGTAGTCAATTATCAAATTATTATAATGAACGTCTTACACTTGAAAAACAATTAATAAGTATCGTAGATAATATTAATCAAGCTAAATCAAGTGTATTAGGCTTAAGTGAATCTAAATATCGTGTAAGAGGTGTTACAGATGTAAATGATAGATATGATTCATCAATTGAGTCAGAAATTGTAGCATTCTTACATACACAATTTGGATATGAATGTGATATTATAGGAATGGATGTTGAATATAAGTATAAGACAGCAACAAAAGATTCAACATCTGTTATAAGTAATAGTGATGTTATATTTACAGATTGGAATAAATTACATAATATCGAAAGAGAAAGATATTTGAAATTTGATGCTGCTTCAAGTAAGTTCACTATTGAATATTCAAACTATAACTCAACATCAAATGTTGTTAAATGGAATCAAATAGATATTCCAATTAATCAAGGAGAAGATGTTGTTATAAGAGTAAGATACAAGTATAATATTGGACAACCATTTATTAACTTATATACTCCATGGTCAGATGAAACAACAGTTATATTCCCAAATGAATATACTGAAACTACTGATGTTTCAACTGTTATTGATACTAATGATAAAGATGTTATAAGTACACAATTTATCAAGACATTAATAAATAATGGTTATGAAGAACATATATCAGGTAAATTAGTAGATAATGGACAAATATTCCATCATATGCCTGAAAACATTTACTCAGGTTTTAATACTCCTGAAAATAATCTTATTTCACTTAAAGATAAACTTCTTGAAATGAGTAATGAAATTACTACATATAAAGCAGCAATTGATAGTGAAGTAAATTCAAATTATGAAGTATATTTAGAATGGGATAATACATCATTAAGATTATCAAATTCATCTATTAACAATATTATGATAAACGAATTAGTAAATGGTGTAACTGATTCATTTATTAAAAAGGAAATGAACTTGATAATTAGAAACACTGGTGAAGTTCCAATTAAGCTTTATAGTATGTTCCCAGGTAATACTGACATACCTTTAATTGAATGTGAAAACATGTATTTCAATTCATACTTAAGTGATTATGAAAGAGTTCCTATGCTTATTGCTGGTTCAAGTATTCCATCAGAAAGTATTGTACCTCAATATTTAGGACAGTGGATATATTTCAGACAAAATAACCCATATACAAACAAATCACTTTATTATGATGACAACATTCAAAGACAATATGATGTTGCTAATATTATAAAAGGTTTAGTTCCAACATATCAAGGTAATTTATCACAGTACTTAAATAAAGATAATTTACAAGCATTATTACCATATAGAGATAGAAAGAACCTTAATTCAGATACTACTTATTGGGGATTACTTTCAAAAGATGAAGATGGTAATCCAATTTATTTAAGTGCAAATAATAAAACAAATGAATTATATAATGGTGTTGAAAACTTTTATCAGTATTCAAATATTGATGAATCAAACAATAATTATATAATGAAATATGAACACTTTAAATCAGTTGATGGTAATAAAGTAACAACATATTTAACCAATAATATATCTCTTAGTGAATTTGTTAAGAACTTATCAAGATCATCATTAAATTATTATAATGGTGCATTCTTAATTCCTGAAATATTAAGTACAACACAATTACTTTGTGACAGTAAAGGTAAAGAACAATATAGAACATTAGAAGTAGGTAAATCAATTTCAGTTCCTTTGTTATTTGAATATTTCTTAGTTCCTAATGATTCTTCAACAAAAGCATCAATATCAAAGACTCTTGCATTTGATATTAAGTCTTCTTTAATAAAAGATCCTGAACACTATATATTGACTATTACAGCTAAATATGACTATAGTCAGACAATGTCTTCATCACAAACTTATAAGACATTAGTAGATGGTATAGAATCAATTTAATAAATATTAATTATAAAAGATGATTAACAATATAAATAATGATATAAATAGATTTGATGGTAAGTATTTAAAATGCGTAGTATCAAAATATCCATCTGTTTTGAATTTTTTAGCAAACAGTGGTTCTATGATAGTATTACAACCTCAAAATGAATTGATTAATCAAGATATAAAAGAAACTGTAAAAGATGGTGAATATTATATCGAAGCAAAAAATAGTGAAGGTAAACAAAGAAATTATATATATCTTGGTAATGAATTTTTAGCATCAGGATATGGATTTTCAACTATACAATATAGAAACACAGGTGAAAGAATTATTAGAACATATGATAATACTATAAGAGTATTAAAGAAGGCAGATGCAGATGAAGCAAAAACAAGAACTGATGAAGATAAAAAATTATGGGATAACTTCAAAAATTATGTTGCAATAGATGGTGGTCCAATTGAAAATACAATTGTAAATTTTGACGGAGATTCTAATAAAAGAATAAGAACAAGAGATATTATACTTTATGGAGAAGAAGCCCAATATATTGACTTAAAGGTTAATGATGTTATTGTTACATTATATGATAATAATGGGTATACTTATAAAGCAAAAAATAATGAATGTATATTTCCATTTGGTGCAGTTGTTGCAAGTATATCTGTTGAAATTATAGGACATGACAATGATAGTGGTGGATTGAATTATTTAGAAGTACTTCATGACTTTCATCACAAAGATACAAACTATGATGAACATGAAGGTATTATAATTAAATATGATACTGATGTTGATAATAAAATAGTTATTGAAGATAATATAGATCCACAATATAATTTACATAAGTGGTATTATTTTAAGCAATTAAATAGTTCAACATTAGAATTTATTGTAGATGAAGAAAAAGATAATGTTATTAAAGATATCTATTTATACATTAAAGAAACACCAACAACTAATTATAAATTCTATCCTGGCTTATTGAATTGTTATTATTTAGATGCTGAGAATAAACGTACTGATGAAAAAGTAAAATTAGTATCAGCTGGTAATGCAATTAAAAATCATAAAATAAATCTTGGTGTAACACTAAATGTAAAACCTCAATATTATATAAAGTATAATTTTGAACAATCATTATCATTAGATAATTTTAATGATGATAAAATTGCACCTTTGAATATGATAGAAGATAATTTTACAACAGATGTAAACATTTATTTAAATCATAATTCAAATGCAGAATATAAGTATATACAAATTGCAGTGCCTATTAATTTTGCATTACGTAAGTTATATTTAGTAAAAAACAATTTGGAAAAATTTAATTTAACTGGTGCAATATACAAAGTAAAGTCAAATGTTTCAATGCCATGTCCAAAATCAAAATTACCATCATCAGCATCTGAAAAATATTATACAATGAAATATGATGTATATATGTTTATGAGTAATAGTCCAATTGAAAAGGACGTTAATATTTGCTTAGAAATCGTATATGATGGTAAAACAAATTTAAATATTGATAAATTAACTGAAGAAGAATTAATAACACAATATACAAATAATAACGTAAATAAATTAATTAATGATGAAGAGTTCAATAATTTATATTGGTTAGATGCTGATAAATATAATGCAAATGACAATACTGAATTAATTAATAAGCTTAATAAAACACAGGAAAACGGAATAGATAAGCAAGAACAATAATCATAAATTAATTATTATTAAATATATAAATAAGATAATATAAGACAATGCCAAATAATGTAAATATATCTGATTATGAAAAAATTATATTTGTAAATAATATAAGTGAGAATAATAGTCAGAAGGATCTTATAACAGATCAAAATTATGGTTTTGCAGTATTCTTTACAAATAATACCGATGTTCCAGCAAACTGGCCAAGTTCTGCATGGGGTCCTAAAATTAAAAATATTTGGTATGGTGGACAACGTTTAAATAGATTTGTTGGTATTGACCAGAATAATTGTACTTTAAGTGTTGGAAATCATACTGTTAAATTGACTTTTAATTATGAAAAGGGATTACTTGGTATTTCAGATACAAATAAGTTATCAAAGATTGAATTTGTAAATTTAAGTTTTATTGATGCATATACAGGAAATTTAGTTGAAACTAATAACTATAACAATGTTATAAATGCAAAAGATAATATATTTACATTAACAATAAGATTTTTTGCTGAAAGTGATGCAGGCGTAAATATTAGTAGAATCGCAGAAGGCATTAATATTAAATGTGAATCTAATTATCCTAATATTCAATTATTAAATTATGCTGGAGAAACTGTATCTGAAAATGGATTATCTGCTGATAGACAATATCGTTTTAAGATAATATATGATACTGAACATCCACAAAATTCTTCAAATAACAGATCATACACAATTGTTCCAGATTATGATAACAGTAAGTCATTAAAAATAAATTTAACATTAAGATTAAATCCAACAAGTATTGAAGTTAGAAATAGAATTAATAGTTCTATTATAACATCAAAAACATATAATGATTTATCTGAAGATGTTACTGAAATATATGATGTAAATATATTTCCTAATAATGGAGAGGCTTATACATATCCATTATCACATACAAATAGAAAATTATATTTACATGTTAATTCATCAAATCCTAATGCTGTAACAATTAATGGTAATAATGGAGATGCATATATTGAAGTAGGATATAGTAATTATTTTGAATTAACAATGCATAAAGCAGAAATGAATACAACAAATTCATCTACAATTACTGTATCTGTTGTATATGGAGATGATCATAATAGTTTCGGTAATAGTAATTTAGTATATTCATTTAGAATTACAATTGGCGGAGCTATTGGTGGTATGTATTATGTTGGATATGAAAACCCAACATTAGATACATTCGATGTAAATTTATTGCAATCATTAGAAGGTATTACAACATTATATGACTGGGAAACTTCAACACTTGAAGATGATACTCAAAGAGATTTTTATGTTGTTATTCCAGCAACAGATGTTGAATATATTTCGCCAAGATGGGATGCATTTACTTTAAATGGTAATACAAAGAAATATAATCATTTTGCTGCTCCTTGTAATACTTGGACAACAAGATTTATACAAGTAGGAGATAAGAATTTAAAAAATGTTAATTGCACAATATTTAAAAGTATTAGTACACATAAAGGTAAATTCTATGGAAAAATACAAAAAACAAATTAAATAAGATAATATGGATAATTTTATTTATACAAAAGGTAAAGATGTTAATCCTTCAGATAATTATGCATATGTAAAAAATCCATTATTATCTGAAACAGAAATAAAAGGTGGTAGTAAAGAAAAAATAATGTATATTGACCTTATAAATGTTGGACAATTTAGCAACTTTGGATATATGGGTTCTTATACAAATTATAATTTATATTTTAGAAAATTTATTGAATCTTTACATAATCACTTTGTAGATGTTTTTACAAGAATAAAAGAATTACAAAGTAAGGCATCTAATTAAATATAGTAAATTTATATAATCAAATATATGACCTATAATAATCCTCAACATAATACAACCAAATATTCATGTACACCATTTCCAATATTAAAGGAAGGTGATACATCTAGTGGTATTGTTACATATCTTGATTTAGTTGATTTAGGATCTATAACAGGATTTGGTGTTAATTTAAAAGAAATTGGAGGAACACAAAGATGGGATAATACAACAATTAATAGTTGGCAAACATTATTTGAAGCAATAAATGAACATTTAACTATTTTTAATGCTCGTTTGGAGGAATTAGAACAATCTGCTAATCCTGATGCTGTTATAATTACTTCTAAGTCAAATAATCAATTAGAAGCAAATGTAGATAATGTTTCTTGGAGTTCAAGTTCCGCAAAAATCATTGTTAATCCATCAATTGGAAAAACTACAACATATTCATTATCAAGTTCTGCTACTTCATACGGTTCATTTAGATTAACTGCAAGTGCATCATCAATACAAGAAGGTTCAAATATTACTATTACAGCACAATGGACTGGTAAGACTACTACATATGATGCAATTATTACTGCAGCAAAATCAGGTATGACAGCTGCAACTAAACAAGTTCAATTGTCTAAAGATGCAATTTGTCCAACATCAGTAACATTAGATAACGGAAAAACAATAACATTAAATGCAAATGGTACAGGTTCAGTAACATACGCTCCTACAGTAGGAAGTTATACTGTTAAAACACAAGGAAATGAAACACAAGGTTCTTGTAGTTTTACAGTTACAGCTAAAATTAATACAGAAAATTATTATCTTTACATTGGATTAAATAAACCAACATCATCAACAAATCCAGATAATGATTTATCATCAAATAATACTCCTTTATATGAAGGATATAGAGCTGCTGGATGGATAAATTTAGGATCTACAATTTCACAATATAATGCAAGTAATCCTGCATATAATGGTGGTAATCAAACTATTATATTAGATGCAGATTTTGATGATGTAACATGTTATATTGCTGTACCATCAGGTATGAAAACATATGATGGACTTGGTAATCCTATATCATGGATATTGGAAGAATCTAATATAACAATTAAATCACATAGTTACGATATTTATAGAAATACTGTAGAAGGTGAAATGACAAATTTAATTTATTAATATAAATATATATAATTTATAATATGACACAAGACGGTATACAATTTACAGTTACACAGAATAGTTTTACTACAATTTCTCCTGAAAGTGACGGTAAAGGTAGAGTTTCAATTGATACTGCTGCTAAATTAAATGCTGGAAAAATCAATAAAATTATAAATGCAGTTGCAATTGATTGGAATGCACCACAATTGCCAAATTCCAGTGATACTGCAGGTAATAAAGAAATTAAAAGTACAGGTGATTTACTTAATTTAATTAATGAAATGAACAAGAGACTTTATGTTCTTACTGCAGCTGTTATTGCATTATCAAATAAATAAAAGATATTTAATTGATAAATATATAGGATATACATAGGTATATCCTTTTATTTTCTATATACTTTCTATGATATATAATATTCACAAATTATTTTTAATTATACAAATTAATATTCAGTAATGTTAGATTATAAACTTTTAGAACGTAAACAAGTAATACATAAAGGCACTGACCAATATATTGATTTATTAAGTAAGACATTTGATGAATCAGTATATAGTAATGCTATTCCATTAATTGTTAATAAATATTATGTAGCAAGACCAGACTTAATATCATTAGCATTATATGGAGATGATAAATATGCTGATATTATATGTAAGATTAATGGAATATCAAATCCATTTGAAATTAATGAAGATGATGTAATTATTGCTCCTAATATTGAATATTTTAATGAATGTTTATATAAGGGAAAAGAAGACCCTGGATTAATTGAAGATCCTAAAAAAGAAACAATACAGAAGATAGATAAATATAACAAACAAAAACGCAAGAATGAAGATAGATCTCCAAATGAACAAACAATTGGAGAATCTAATTTCGTTATTGATAAATCATTAGGTTTAGTATTTTATTAATATATGGCAGATATATCTCAAGACGTTGCAAAAACTCAAGCGGATAGTTCAATAGGCGAAGGTAAATCACCAGAAAATACTGCTACTTCTGGTTCATCAGAAAGTACAACAAGTAGTGGTGGTGAAAAAAATAGAACAGACCCAAAAGTGTGTCATGATCCTTCAATAACAGTTGAAGGTATTATAAGATTATTCCCAAATCAAAATAAAGTAAATTTTGAAGAAGGTGAAGTATCAACAAATAATGAATATGAAATGACTCGTGTTGATGGTATAGAATATCCTTTAGTTGCAGTAAATGATCGTAATATTGAAAACAACGAAATTATTAGTATGTCAATTGATTATAGAGGATTCTTACCACGTATTGAGTTAATTATTCGTGACCAACATCAAAAAGAGCAGAAAATAAATACAACACAAATGTCAAGTATAATTCGTGTTTGTATTATTGCAACTGTTGATAATGTATATAGAAAGTTCTTATTGAATTTTAGAACGTATGATATGCAAATTAATGAAACAGATCCAACATTAGTTACATATTATGGAACTTATTATGTTAAGGAATTTAGACAAGTAAATACAAGACATATATGGATGCCACAAGTATGTTCAGCACAACCTAATTGTGGACAAGGTGGTCATATTAATGCAAATACTTGGGAGATGCTTCATCGTATTGCTGAATTAACAGGATTAGGATTTGCTGCAACAAAGAAATGTAAAGAAATTCCTGACCATGTTATTCGTAATATATATACACAAAGATATGACCAATTTATAGAACAACAACTTGTTCATTGTGGTACAGATGAAGAAAATCTATTTGATGCTTGGGTTGACTTATATGGATATATTGTAATGGTTAATGTTCCATGGGTATTCAATGAAGATATTATACCTGATGATTTAATTATTAATGCAACAGTTGGCATTCATGGAACATCTAATGATGTAACAGAACAAAAACCATTAACTATTAATAGAACATTAACAAATTACAATTTAACATCAACTCCATCTAATATGGAAATTGCTTCTTATAATATGGATGTTGATAATGATTCAATATCACACGGTACTCTTGAGCAAGTATATACAATTAATTTTGATACTAATCTTGCAATATTAGATCCTTCTGATGTTCAATCAAAACAAGATTCTGTAGATGGTGATTTCATTGAAGATTATAACACCGGTAAAAATAGACCTATGCCTAAGTTTAATTTCAATGATGATGCTTGGACAGGATTAAGTGGTGGATATGATTTACATAAACAAAAAATAATTAGAAACGCATATTTCAAAAAATTACGTCAATCAATTTTGCATGTTGTAATGAAGAATATTAATCTTGGTTTACAAAGAGGTACACTTGTAGATATAAAAATATTTGACAATGATCCAGTAAATAAAAAGACTACATTTGCAAATATTGATAACTTAGGGCAAGCAAGTGAAACGACAGATGAATCAAGTGTTCCATTACCAACAGAGACAAACCAAGAAGACATTATAATGGATGGTGGTGCATATATGCCTAATATGAAATTATCAGGTTTATATTATATTGATGGAATGACTTTTGAATATGAACGTAGTGTTGGAAGAATTGTTCAAATATTACATTTAATTAAGAAAGGTAAAACTTCAGGTTACGAAAATAGACATAATAATCCACGTATGCCTCAAACTGGGCCTGAGTCTACATTACCACAAGACCCACCATACGAAACACAAAATAATATTAAGTAAGTATGAATGTAAATTCAAATATTATAAGCAGATATGATGATATGTTATATGAAAATCGTCCTGCTTCATTAAATGAATTTTTAAGTAACAAATATAATAATGTTCATAATGAATTGTATAAATCAGCGTTAAATAAATTTATACTTTCATTAGTAAACAAATATGTCACTAAAGATTTCTTATACGAATGTTTTGAATTATTATCTGAAATTGATGCATATACTGAAGATGAAATAATATTTGAAAATATATATGAAAAGATATTTTCAAAAGAAGATAATTCACCATTAATCAATTATATGCTTGAAGAATTATCAATTGATAGAATTTCATTTTTTAAAACATTATATGAAACAACAGTAAATAAATTAAATAGTGTAAAAACAAAATTAATAAATTTTTATAGAGATGAAAATTATGATATTAAATCTGCTATAAAAGGTATAAGTGAAATAAGTGATATTCATGATTTTAGACTTGCTTATATTATATCAGGTATTGGAAGTGAAACAAATAATGAACGTAATATATTTACATTATATACTGACGATGATGGAGAATTAGTCGTATCAAATAAAGTTGTATTTGATGATACAACACAAGAACAAGAATATATAAATCAAGATATGTATTATTATGTTGATACAGAAATTCCAACAGAAGATATGAATATTCAAACTGATGAAAGATGGCATCAATGTAGTGATGATGGTGATATTTATAATCCAAAATGGGAATGGTCAAATAGTGTTAAAAAATATATTTCTGATTATTATATTGCAATTCCTGCAGGATATGGTATATATAGACATTATTTACAATCAGTTGAAAAGGAAAGATGGAATAATCAAACATTAGAATATGAAAAATATCAAATAAATGCTGGAGATGAAATTGAACAAATATCTCTTTCAGCAAAATCTCCATATACATTTATTAAATCAATTATTATAGATAAAATTGTATATAATATTTATATAACTACAATGAATATAAATGAATATAGCATTATATTTAATGATGTTATTAAAGTTAATCCAGAATCAATTACTAATAATATTATTGATGATTTTGACTTAATATGTTCAGAAGATAAAGAATATATAATATTATATGATTTTGAAAATAATGTTCGTATAGGATATGATGAAGGTGGAAAATGGTTATTAATAGTTAATGATGATCATCCAATTAATACAATTGATATATTAGGTTTAGAAAAAATAGTTAAGCAATATATGAATTATGAATCAAAAACATTATCAAGCTTATATAAGAATATGATTTGTGATTTATATAAAAAGTATCATAAAATAATTGAAATTAAAAATTCTGAATATTGGATGCCATCACATATAAGAATTATTAATAAAATACCTCCATATACAAAGATTAATGTTGATTTATCAAAGTATTGGAATATGATACAAAGTAATAATACAAGTAAATTATCAGATTTGAAAATAACAAAGGAAAATATGTTAGATTCAGAATTGATAGGACTTAATTATGTAAATGGAAAAGCAAAAGTTCAATCAAGAACAAACGATACAATATATGAGGTGCCATTCAAATATTTGGATGAAAATGTCAATGTGAGTGACGAGATGATATTATCTAATTCATTCATAAGTAAATATAATAACTTATAATAAATGGGATTACTTAGTAAATTAGGAGGAGCAGTTAAAGAAGGTATACGTAAAGGTGCAGTTAATGGATTATTAAAAGCTACAGGAAATTCTGCAGCAACTGGACAAGTACAATTTTCTGAATATTCATACGATGCTAACGGTAATATCAAAGGAGTCAATCCTAAATATGCAACAGATGTTGCAAATAGATATGGGTCTGATACTGATGGCCAATATTATGATGGTAACTTTGGTGGACTCGGTGCTTTCAAAGGAGCAAAAAGAGGTCCAGCAGATCCAATCCCATATAAGAAAAAATATAATAGTGCAGGTGGATTAGAAGAAAGAACTACAATTGAATCTAAAAATAATTATGGTGGTTTTAATTCAATACATAAAGATACTAATTCAGATATATATAAATTAAAATTACCTGATTGGACATATGCTGATTTTATTAATGAACGTGCAATATGGCAAAAAGGTTTATCTTCAATATTTGATGAACCTGCATGGTTTTATTTTAAAATATTTTTTGATTTTGATACAAATCATGGTTTATTTGGAGGTTTATTAAATCATGATTTTTTACATAGTGCAACAAATAGCGCAGCAAAATATTTATATAGTGTTCGTAATTTACATAAAAATATTAAAGCAAAAGATAGAGTAAATGCTTTATATAAAATGGCTTCAATATTATCTTATATAAATTTGAATGCTCCTTGGTATTTTAAAAGTGTAAAAGGATTAAATAAAGCAGTTCTTCCGGTTTTAGATGAATTTAGTAAAGAACGTTCAATTGAAATTGAAACAGCTCCTGATGCAATAGATATGAGACTTTCAACAATTATGTCTCTTTATAATTATGCATGTTTTGATGTTTATAATGATAAGGAAATTATACCACAAAATTTGCGTAAATTCAATATGTCTATTATTTTATTTCAATCTCCTTTAAGATATTTACATACATCATTTACAACAAAAGAAAGTAAAGAATTTTTAGGTATAAATACAAATAGTATTCCACTTGCAAATAAATTATTAGGCCTTAATAAAGGTGGCAATCAAAAAATAAATTATAAAAGTATGTCAATTGTTAATGGTCATTCAAATAATTTTGCTGATGCGATGTCAATGAAAATAATATCTTTATATGGGTGTGAATTTGATAAAGAATCTATAGGTTCACAAATACCTAATGATATTACTAATGAATCACCATTTCAATTAGGTAAGAATACAATTAAAATAACTTATACTGAAGCAACTGAACATACAATGAATGAATTTTATGCAATGATGTTTGGTTCAGATGGTTTTTATTTTAATCAATATTCAAATTTTAGAAATGCTGAAAATAATTGGGCTGGTTATGTTAATGATGTTGATGAAGAATGGAATAGACAAATAAAAAGATATGAAGTGCTTTCTGAGACATTAAACAACATGGCCCAAGGTGGCACAATATTAGGAATCATTGATTCTCCAAAATCATATAAAGAAGCAATTGATGCAACAGAATCAATTATGAATGGTATTGGAGAATCAAAGAATATGTTAACATCGCTTGGTGTTAATTTTGCATTAGGTCTTTTAGGTTCATCTCAAAACATGGATGCTCCACAAGGTAACTTATATGGAGATTATGGAATAGGTTCAGCATATTATAAAGACAAATTAGAAATGTTGAAAAATGGTGTACATGAACGAACTACTGCTCCATATTATTATGATCCATATACAGGTGCAAGAATGGATTTACATAAGTCAAGAAATTATACTGCATACAATTTCAAAAACGATATAAGTACAATTAAAAGTTTTGATTTAGGTAATTGGGTTAATGATAAAGTTACAGACTTTGGTAATAAACTTAATAGCGGAATACGTGATTTAGTTTATGGTAAATCTGACTTTGTTCAAAATCCATATATTGATTCTACAACTGGTCAATGGAAGAACAAAAATAATAAAGTTACAGAACCAGGATTTACTGCTGCAGGTGAAAAGGGTAAAACACAAGTTATGGTTGACAATCCTAAAGATTGGCGTACTGTTGAAAAACCATACGATTATAATCCACAAAAGGCAGTTGATAATGAATTTAAAAAGAATGTTCAAAATGGTTCTAAAGATATGGTTGATATTAAGGGTAATCCTGCACATCAAGTAACAGAAAAACCATTTAACTATGATCCACAAAATGCGGTTAAATATGAAAATGGTAAAGCAGGTGGACAATATAAAGTACAAGACATGACTGATAAAATTGGTAACCCAATACATCAAGTAACAGAAAAACCATTTGAATATAAACCTGAAGAAGCAGTTAAATATGAAACAGGTAAATCAGGTGGTCAATATAAATCTACTGATATGGTAGATGATCCAAATACATGGAATAGAGTTGAAAAGCCATTCAATTATGAACCTAAGAATGCTGTTGATTACGAAAACAGTAAGGCAGGTGATTTCTATAAGGTTCAAGATATGGTAGATAAAATTGGTAATCCTGAACATCAAGTTACAGAAAAGCCATTCAATTATGATCCTAAGAATGCAGTATCATACGAACAAGGTAAAGCAGGAGGACAATACAAAGTACAAGATATGGTTGATGGAATAGGTAACGCTGAACATGAGGTAACTGAAGCACCATTCAATTATGATCCTAAGAATGCAGTATCATACGAACAAGGTAAAGCAGGAGGTCAATACAAAGTACAAGACATGGTTGATGGTATAGGTAATGCCGAACATGAGGTAACTGAAGCACCATTCAATTATGATCCTAAGAATGCAGTCAACTATGAAAATAGCAAAGCAGGAGGACAATACAAAGTCCAAGATATGGTTGATGGTATAGGTAATGCCGAACATGAGGTAACTGAAGCACCATTCAATTATGATCCTAAGAATGCAGTCAACTATGAAAATAGCAAAGCAGGAGGACAATACAAAGTCCAAGATATGGTTGATGGTATAGGTAATGCCGAACATGAAGTAACTGAAGCACCATTCAATTATGATCCTAAGAATGCAGTCAACTATGAAAATGGTAAAGCAGGTGGTCAATATAAAGTCCAAGATATGGTTGATGGTATAGGTAATGCCGAACATGAGGTAACTGAAGCACCATTCAATTATGATCCTAAGAATGCAGTCAACTATGAAAATAGCAAAGCAGGAGGACAATACAAAGTCC
>Ga0326512_10000305_pt1 | contig 41768 bp, 46 predicted proteins | sample 1_2617_0518_D_FD_203652 | JGI IMG/M metagenome (GOLD analysis project Ga0326512, IMG submission 203652) | Bovine rumen microbial communities from UC Davis, California, United States - 1_2617_0518 | ecosystem: Host-associated > Mammals > Digestive system > Stomach > Rumen | place: USA... | reverse complement strand
CCTTGGATATTCTCCGGGGGTCAATTTTATGGATATTTTACCACTTTTTCTCCTCATAAGTTACAGAGAACTAACCATAGATAGCATTCACAGCGGAATTAGTCATGCATAAGCGGTTTCTTTCGATCCTTTCTTGCCGTTAACCGAGCTTCAAAGTTCGTTTTGCAAGCCTGGTGTGATTAGTTTCGCTGTGAATGTTATCTAATTATGGATAACTTTAAGAAAAGGAAGTGAAAACATGAGCAAAAAAGTGAACACTGGGCCTCTTGACACTTCAAAAGCATCACGTTTTGTTCATGCTGAAGCAAAGGAGAACGAATGCATAGCTCTAGCCTACGATTTGGTTGAGCAGAGGCTCAGAGATGGAACCGCCACATCACAGGAAACTACACATTTCCTTAGAATGGGGTCCGCAAAGGAGAGAAGAGAAGCTCTGCTTCTTGAAAAACAGCTTGAACTTATGGAAGCCAAGAAGGAATCGCTTGAGGCTGCTAAGAGGATCGAGGCTTTGTATTCCGAGGCAATTAAAGCCGTTCAATCTTATGGATCTCCCGTCACAATGGGAGGTGATGACCCTCATGCTTAAAAGTTACAATGAACTAATTGAGATTGAGGATTTCGCAGACCGTGTAAAGTATTTGGCTTTGAACGCAAAAGCTTTTGACCAGACTTTTGGCACCCAGAGATATTTGAACCAAAACTTGTATCAGAAGCGTCCAGAGTGGAAAAGAGCCAGACGACAGGCAATTCTTAGAGACAACGGCTGCGATTTAGCTCATCCTGATTTTCAAATACTTGATGAACCAGTCTTCATACATCACATCAATCCAATCACGGTTGAGGATATTTTAAACAATAACCCCATCATCTTTGACCTTAATAATCTGATCACGACAACATACAAAACGCATCAGGCTATCCATTACGGGCATGGCATAGCTCTATTTAAGGACTTACCAGAGCGGCGTCCTAACGATACTTGTCCGTGGAAGGAGTGAATTATATGGAAGAATCCATCTTGACATCAATCAAGCAGCTTCTTGGTATTGAAGAAGATCTTACGGCTTTTGATCTTGACATCATGGTTCACATCAACACCTTCTTCGGAGTTCTAAATCAGCTTGGTGTCGGGGTTAAGGACTTTACCATAGCAGGCAAAGAGGAGGTCTGGTCCGACTTTCTTAAGTACGACTCTGCTATGCTTCACGAGGCTAAGACCTACATCTATTTGCGAGTTCGCCAACTCTTTGATCCGCCTTCGAGCGGCATTGTCATGAACGCCATGCAGGAAACCATCAATGAACTCGCGTGGCGTATGACATCTAAGGTCGAGATCGAACCGCTTCTCGCTGGAGGTGCATGATGCTATCTAACACCGCAACTCCAAAATACTATGGTCTGTTTAGAGACAAGGTCTTGCGAGGAGAGATTCCGATCAATCAGGAAATCTCAATGCAGATGAACCGGATTGACGACCTTATTGCTAATCCTGGAGTTTATTACGACGACGAGGCTGTTGAAGGCTGGGTAAGATTTTGTGAAAACGAGCTCACATTAACCGACGGATCGGATCTTACGCTTCTTGATAGTTTCAAACTCTGGGGAGAGGACCTGTTTGGCTGGTATTACTACGTTGATAGAAGCGTGTTTGAGCCGTATCGTGACAGACCAGGCGGGCACTTCATTATCAAGCGCACATTAAAGAGACTAATAAACAAGCAATACCTTATTGTCGCTCGTGGTGCCGCCAAGTCTATGTATGGTTCCATGATTCAGTCATACTTCTTGACCGTAGATCCGTCAACTACGGAACAGATTACAACCGCTCCTACAATGAGACAGGCTGACGAGATCTTATCACCTCTTCGAACTGCAATTACAAGATCGAGAGGTCCTTGGTTTAAGTTCTTGACAGAAGGATCGCTTCAGAACACCACTGGTTCAAGGGCTAACAGAGTTAAACTTGCATCCACCAAGAAGGGAATACAAAACTTCTTAAACGGTTCACTCCTTGAGGTCAGACCAATGTCGGTAGACAAGCTTCAGGGTAGCAGAGCCAAAATCTTTACAGTAGATGAATGGCTTTCCGGTGACGTAAGAGAAGACGTCATAGGCGCGGCTGAACAGGGTGCTTCTAAAAACGGCGACTACGTGATTGTCGCTATGAGCTCGGAAGGCACAGTTCGAAACAGTGTGGGCGACACAATCAAAATGGAGCTTATGGACATACTCAAGGGTAAGTTCATAAATCCTCACGTCTCAATCTGGTATTACAGACTGGACGACATCAAAGAAGTCGAACAGCCTGAAATGTGGATTAAAGCAAATCCTAATCTTGGCCAGACAATCTCCTATGAAGTATATGAACTTGACAAAGAACGATCTGAGAATGCGCCTGCAACCAGAAACGACATTCTGGCAAAAAGGTTCGGTATTCCTATGGAAGGGTACACATACTTCTTTACTTACGAGCAGACAAAGGTTCATTCAAAGCACGAGTATTGGAATATGCCTTGTGCTTTAGGAGCTGACCTTTCACAGGGCGACGACTTTTGTGCGTTTACATTTCTGTTTCCTTTGCAGGATGAATACTATGGCGTAAAGGTCAGAAGCTATATTACAGAAAGAACCTTTTCTAAATTGCCATCAGCTACCAGAGCAAAGTATGAGTCTTTTATGGCTGAAGGCAGTCTCATCGTCATGAACGGAAGTGTACTTAACATGAAGGAAGTTTACGATGATTTAGACGACTACATAAATTCTGTTAGGTATTCAGTTCTTTGTCTCGGATACGACCCATATAATGCAAGGGAATTTGTAGAGGCGTGGGAGACTGATAACGGCGCCTTTGGTACGGAAAGAGTCATTCAGGGCGCCAAAACAGAGTCTGTACCGTTAGGCGAATTAAGAGATCTGGCGGAAGATAGGAAGCTCCTCTTTGATGAAGAGCTTATGAGCTATTGCATGGGAAACTGTATAACGATGGAAGATACAAATGGAAATAGGAAGCTTCTTAAGAAACGTTACGAGTACAAGATTGATAACGTAGCTGCTCTTATGGATGCTTGGGTTGCATTTAAGCTTCATAGGGAAGCTTTTGAATAGGTGAAAAGTGATGTTATATGAATCTAAATATTATGGAATGGTGCGTCTTGGAGGAACTATTGCTCACCACGGCATCAAAGGTCAAAAGTGGGGAACGAGACGCTGGCAAAATGAAGACGGTTCTTTGACTCCTGCCGGAAGAGAACACTATTACGGCACAAAGTCTTCTGGTCAAAGTGCTAATGGCAGGTCTAACGCAGGTAAAACAATTAAGGTTATCACAAAAGGAACCGGTAAAGCTGTAAAAGCAACTGCTAAAGGCGCAGCGACTGTTGTAAAAGGAACCGGTAAAGCTGTAAAAGCAACCGCTAAAGGCGCAGCGACTGTTGTAAAAGGAACCGGTAAAGCTGTAAAAGCAACTGCTAAAGGCGCAGCGACTGTTGTAAAAGGAACCGGTAAAGCTGTAAAAGTCGCTGGTAAAGCCGCTAAAATTGCTGTTAACGCTTCCGTTGTTGCTACAAAGGGTGCCGTAAAAGCAGTGTCGACTGCCAAAAAAATGCACGACAAACACGTGCAAAATAAGAAAAACAAAAAGCTAGAAAAGACTAATAAGCGTAATCGTGAGATCGTAATGCGCGCTAATATAAGCGAAATCAAGAAACATTCTAGTGAACTTAGCACCAGCGAACTAAATGAAGCTCTTGACAGAGTCGTACTTAAACAGCGACTGAAAGATATAAAAAAGAAAGGTGGCAACTGAAGCGTGTTATATGAATCTAAATACTATACGAAGAGATGAAAGCGCTTATGGATGAAATGGAACCGGAGCCGGAGCGTAAGCGTCGAAGGCGATTAACTGCAAGGAGGTGACTTCCGTTGGGCTACGTTTACTATAATCCAAATCCTGATGGAAAAAGCGTAGGCGATTGCGTGGTAAGGGCGCTGTCTGCAGTATTTAACGATACCTGGGATAACGTATATGCAGACATAACCATGCAGGGCCACTTCCTTCATGATATGCCTAGCGCGAACAACGTCTGGGGAACCTATCTTAAAGTAAATGGTTTTACATACCACGTTATACCAGATACGTGCCCGAGCTGCTACACGATAAGACAGTTCATATACGATCATCCTTATGGAGAGTATCTTGTAGCAACAGGAAGTCACGTAGTAGCTGTTATAGATGGCAATTACTATGATACATCAGATTCAGGAAACGAAGTGCCTATATATTATTGGGAAAGAAGATAGAAAGGAGCAATAATACATGGCAGGATACCAATCACCTTATGGCTACAATCCATATACCGGGCAGGTAGCCTATTTCAATCAGCCTTATCAGCAGTCTCAACAGCAAAACCCGATCAATCAGCAGATGCAAGCCAGCAATGGATCTCTGATGACTGTATTCATCGATAACGAAGAGGCTGTCAACGACTATCCGGTTGCTGCCGGATTAACGGTTCAGTTGATTAGCTTTAAGCTTGGCAAATTCTGGCTTAAGTCGACGGCAACTAACGGTGTTCCTCAGCAGGTGAGATCTTTCTCATTTAAGGAGGACACACAACCTGCACAAATTCAAAATGACTCAGTTTCCAGAGATGAGTTCAACGCGCTCAATGCAAAGCTCGAGAAGCTGCTTAAAGAATTAGGAGGTGACTCGTAATGTTCAACATTCCAATCATCAACGCACTTGGCGGAATGGCTAACTTCAAGAGCCAGTTTGATCAGTTCAAGCAGACTCTTCCGCAGAACGGATTTGATCCGAAGCAGCAGGCGCTCGTACAGGCTCAGCAGATGCTTAACAGCGGACAGATGAGTCAGGACCAGTACAACAACATTCTGCAGATTGCCGGAATTCTTTCCGGAAATAATGGCGGATCAGGAGGTACACGATAATGGCATATGAACGAATAAACTGGGAGAATGCTCCATCTTCAGAAACTCCGTTGAATGCGGATAACCTGAATCGAATGGACAAAGCTCTCGAGGATGCAAACGCCGCACTTGAGGAGTTGCAGAGCTCAGTAAAAGACGCCAGCGATAAGTACGACCTTGTTAATGCTCGGATGGACACGATCGTCGCAGTTCCGGCAGGATCTACAACCGACAACGCTGAGCTTCTCGACATCAGAGTCGGCGCTGATGGCGTGACGTACACTACCGCAGGCAAAGCGGTCAGAGATCAGCTTAATGCGATTGACTCTAATTTTACTCAGTTAAAGGACGCTTTAACTGACATAGAGACAGATTTTAACGAGTTGTTCATTCCGTATGAATGGCTCAATGGATACTATGCGCTTGGTTCAGGCGCTTTTACTGCACAAACTGGAACGGTAACGTACCACTCGACAAACAAAATTGATGGAACGGTTATCCCGGCAGATACAGAATTTATCAATAGTGGATACCTGTATTTGTCAGATTCGTTTTTTGCGGTGTGGGATGGAGACACTTACAGGGGCTATCTGATGAATAACGTTTGGCATAATCCTAGCGGTTCAGTGCCTTCTGCACCGCCTGTGTTCACAAAGTATGCCATAGTTCTTCATAATGTGTCTAATTACGCAGGTTTTGGGCGAAGAAAATATGCGTATCCTTCCGAAACGACACCGGGCGTTGACGCAAATTACAAATCATCATTGTTGGTGGAAACCGTAAATTATAATAATAATGATATTGCCAGTGTTTCCAACGCAACTGGTTATGGATACAAGGCAACAAAAAGAATTTTCGTAAAAACTATAAAACCATATTATGAAAGTGGTCTTACTGTTTATGCATATTTGCTGAGACTCGGGGATGATGGACGATATACTACAGAAACCTCAAAGCAGATTACAAATACAGAAGCATGGGTGTTAAATACAGAACTTGATGTAAATGATGCAATTCTTTTTATATATAGTGGTGGGGTACAAAGGCTTTCAACCACAAATAAAAAAGATTATTTCACAAAATGCTATGGATGGAATAATAACACCAAAAAACTGGTAGACAGCACGATTGGGTATTATATCCCGGCTGAGATAAATTTATATGACCCCATTACGAATTATTTAGCGAGCTACATTGATGACGGTAATCCGTGCAACTGGAAGGGAACAGAGTGCTCCATTTTTGACAATATCCTTTGTATCGGAGACAGCATTACACAGGGCGCACCAACCCCACCAAACATTACGCCTGACCCTTCAAAGGCAACAAGAACAGTAAATAATCAGCTTATGTATAGTTACCCGGCGAGCATGAAAAAACAGTGGGGCGTGGAATGTACAAACTGGGGCAGGAGTGGAATAGATACACCTGATTGGTATGAATATTATTCTACAAACGAGCCTTCATGGAGCGGGCACGATGCTGCAATCATGTTAATCGGAAATAATGATTATCATATTGCTGATGATATGGGTGGTCTTACACCGGAAAATCTTGAAACGGTATCTGCACTTAGCAAGGCAGCCATGATGAACATTATCACAAAGCTGAAGGCTGATAATGCCGATATAAAAATATTCATTTGCACACTTCTGCCGGGGTGGGATATAGGAAACAGTCTCTCACCGTATGTAGTGCAAAATATCCGGGATATTGCTACCGATGAGGATAATGTTTATCTCATTGATTTATCGAAGTATTCCATCGTTAAGGGTAGCACCCCATATATGTATGGTCATCCTACGGCACTTGGATATAATCAGCTTGCACGTGAAATAGGCGGGGCAATCGGATACACGATTGTGAATAATCATGATGATTTTATGTGGATACAGTTTATCGGTACAGAATATGCGATGGATGGTCAAGAGTAACTTACAGCGCAATTAAAGGGAACTTTAACTGAGTTATGCCGATAACTTAGCTAACAACTAAATATTAAGGGACGATCCACTAGGTAAAAGCCCTGACGCTTGGCTGTAAATAAAGCGCAGTGCGGATCACGACGAACTGTTGGTAGAAGGCTTGGCTCGTCAAATACATACAGAAAGAGGTGATTCTGTTGTTCTAATTATCTCTAATTGTATTATACGAAATTTCAAAATAGACCATATTTCTCAATCTTGTGTTTCTTGGCTCGCTGGACGGCGAGTCTTTTTTTTTTTATCTCTTTCTGAAAGGAGCGTGTAACTATGAGTTTAGTAGAACAGGGAAACGGCATGGTGATGCCTGTTGGACCCATGTACGGCGGAAATGGTTACGGTAATGGCGGCTTTGGCGATGGATCGTTCTGGATCATTGTCCTGTTCCTGTTTGCTCTGATGGGCAATGGCTGGGGTAATGCATTTGGTGGCGGTGGCGGATCGATGCCGTTTATGATGACCAATACCCAGAACGATGTCCAGAGGGGATTCGACCAGCAGGCCGTTATGTCCGGAATCGGCGGAATCAACTCTTCTCTTACATCTCTTGCCCAGGGACAGTGCAGTGGATTCGCCGGTGCTAACGCTAACATGAATGCTGGATTTGCAAACGCTGAAAGCGCGGCGGCTTCGAGGGCTATGGCGAATCTTCAGCAGCAGTTTAACATGCAGACCGGCATCAGCAACCAGCTTAACACGATCGCCATGAATCAGCAGAATTGCTGTTGTGAGAATCGTGCTGCGGTAGCGGATCTTAAGTATACGGTCGCCCAGGAGGGTTCCGTGACAAGATCTAATACCGACGCCAAAGCACAGATGCTTATGGACAAGCTCTGCCAGCTTGAACTCGATGGCGTTAAGCAGAACTACGAGAACCGCATCGCTGGAATGCAGGGACAGATTGATGCTCTCACACAGCAGGTTAATAACGCTAGTCGTGATGTTGCTCTGGCTAATGAAGTTGATGCTCTGTATAACCGTCTCAATTCCTGCCCGGTGCCTACGACTCCTGTCTTTGGCCGGACCCCGATCTTTACATGTAACCAGAACCAGAATCCTGGATGCCCGAACGCCAATAACGGATTTATGGCAGCTTAAGAAAGGAGGTTGCTATGGCAGAATACAGCGCAAATGCTCTGCAGAACATTCTCCCAAACGCCTCCGCAATCTTTACTGCGTCTCCGGTTCCGTGTAACAGAGGCCTGATCTTCCACAGAGATGAGAGTGGTATTTTCAGGTTGGCATCACCATCAAGAATCGCTAACGGTCTTTCCAGTTGGAACCGTTGCTGTCCTTGTTGCAGACGTATGCCGGAAGCTCTCTATCAGGTTGGTTTTCATGCAAACATCGCTATTCCAACAGGTGGCGCGGTGGAAGCGATTTCGGTTGGAATAGCTATAGATGGCACTGTTGATCCGTCATCTACAATGATTTCCACTCCTACGGCGGTTGAACAGTTTGACAATGTTGGCGCTGAGATCATTGTTGCCGTTCCTGCGATCTGTGGGTGCGAAAGTATTTCCGTGGTGAATACGTCCACACAGGCGATCGATATGCAGAACGCAAACCTTGTAATCACGTATCTTGGAATTCGGTAAGGAAGGAGGTAAACGCAAATGATTGATCGTAAAATTCTTGAAGATGGCGAGCGAAAGCTTGAGGCCGATCTGAAAAAGCTGATCTCTAAGGCGGAACTTACTCCTGCCGATTATGACGCTTTTAAGAAAGCCATGTGTATTCTCGGAATGATCGAAAACTATCCCGGTGGAATGATGGACGAGGAAGGGATGAGCTATGGCTATCCTATGAACCATAGTGGCAACTATCGCGGATATTCTATGAATAATTCCATGGGAGCTATGGATCGAGACAGCTATGGTCGCATGAGATCTCCGGTCACGGGTCGCTACATTAGCAATGGCATGAATGATGGATCTTATGCCAATGGATATAGCGGACACAGCGTAAACGACCGCATGATTATGGCGCTTGAGCAGTCTATCCAGCCGGATATGAACGAGTACGAACGCCAGAAGGTCGAAGAAGAAATCAGACGTTTAAGAAGAGGATAATTTACACGGGGCGTGCCATTTCGGTGCGCCTCTTTAATCTAATTTTGGAGGTAAACCGCAATGGACCCTGAAGTCAGGATGATTATTATTGCTATCATATCGGGGCTTTCCTCTTCGGGCGTGATGTCACTTGTCATCTATCTTCTTCAACGGCATGACAAACGAAAAGAAAAAGCTGAAGAGAACAATTCCGCTCAGAGCAGAATGCTCCTTGGGTTAGGTCACGATAAGATCCTTCACCTTACTGATAAATGTGTGCGTAGAGGATCAATAACACTTAAAGAAAAACGAAATTTGGAATTTCTTGCCGCTCCATACTTTGATCTAGGCGGAAACGGAGATTGCAGGATCGGATACGATGCTTGTCAGAAACTCCCTGTTGTTTCCGACGATGATGCCGAAGAAAAAGATGCGGCCATAAGACGAAAGGAGTACGGCATTGAAGTTAAGTAATAAATCATACGATGTATTGAAGTGGATTGCTCAGATTCTTCTTCCGGCGCTTGGTACTCTTTACTTTGCGCTCTCTAAGATCTGGGGATTTCCTTATGCTACCGAAGTTGTTGGCACGATCGCTGCCTTGGACACTTTCCTTGGCGCCGTTCTTGGAATCAGTACGGCTGCTTACAATAAGGAGATTAGCACCGGAGGTGAGTAATCAAAATGGCTGAAATATTATTTGAAAGCTACTACGGCGCTACTTCGTTTGACGATTCAATCATGCATTACGGCGTAAAAGGTCAAAAGTGGGGAACGAGACGCTGGCAAAACCAGGATATGTCCCTCACACCGGCAGGAAGAATTCATTATGGAGTTGGCGACGGCAATGGACAGAGAAAGTCGAAAAGACAAGAGCGCTCAGAAGCCAAAAGATACGCTAAGCAGCAAAAAACCATCGCCAGAGAAAACGAGTCGCAGGATCGTCGAGCGGCACGGATGGACGAGGCTGTGTCTAAAGGTGATGCTGCCTATATAAGAAAACATTTAGATGAATTGTCTGATAAAGAAATAGATGCTGCTATGTACAGAATAGACGTTAAGAAGAAACTAGATGGCATCGTTCATGACGATCGTCGAAACACTCTTAGTGAGATAAAAACTGTTGTTGAAATTTCAACACCCGTAGCAAGCATTAAGAAAAAACTGTTTTCTTAATCGGATGCATATAGAAAGCTTACACACAAATAGTTTGACCGGAAGCTTAGTGAGCGATATACTATGAAAAACTATTGCTTTTGCGGAGGTAGACTATGAAAAGAATTACTGTCGTTCTTATGCTTTTGTTAACGGTACTCTCGGTGCCATCTTTTGCGGCAGATCTCGATCTTTCCAGCATGACGGATCTCGAATTGACTGATCTTAGAGCTGATATAGACAAGGAACTTGCTTCAAGAAACGTTGATGAATCATATGTGATTCCAAGTGGGTTTTATGAGGTAGGAGTGGATCTTATCGATGGCAAGTTTATGGCCTATCCGATCGACGAAAACATAGGTATGGTCATTTTCGGAGATACTAGAGAAGAAGCCGAAGAAGTTGACGAGAACGAATGGTATTTTGCCAAGCAAGATGACCCCGCTCCTATAACATTGGACAAAGGTGAATGGCTGCATTTACCACAGAAAACACTTCTGATAAAGGCGAGTTCGGAATCTTTCCCATGGATGCCAAAAACCGACGAGTAACAAGTCTTTTGAGTCCCAGAAACGGGGCTCTTTTTTATTGCACAAAATCAAAATGGAGGTGATTTGCCATGCGCTTAACTTGGGACGCTCTTTCAGATCGCCTCTTTAGAACTGGTGTGGACCATGGTGTGCTCTACGTTGAAACTATCGATGGCTATTTACCTGGGGTTGCGTGGAATGGGCTTACCGCGGTAAACGATGAAACTGCAGGACATGACAAGAACTTCCTCTACTCAGGTGACTACAAGAGCGATGTGCGTTTTACTCCGTTTGAGCATGGAGGAACTATCAGCGCTTTCTTTTACCCTGACGACTTTGAGATGTGTCTAGGTAATATCGAAACTGCCGCCGGGCTATACGCTACCGGACAGGACGCGTTTTCGTTTGGGCTTTGCTATCGGTCGATGCTTGGTGATGCTGTGCAGGGTGTTAAAAGGGGCTATGAGCTTCATATAATTTATGGAGCATACATCACCAAGTACGATGTTTCAAACGAAACCATAAATTCGGATGGAGCGCCGCAGCCGATGAGTTTTTCTTACGAGTCAATACCTGTAGAATTTACCGACATGGAACCGACAGCTCATATTGTGATTTCAACATTACGGGCTAACCCAAATAAGGTGGCCGCTATAGAGAGAATATTGTACGGCAGCGAAGAAGCGTATCCGAGACTTCCCATGCCGGATGAGATTTACAGCATAATGTACGATCCGGACGATATTATTATACCAGATTATCCCGAAGGCACTTTGCATTACGGAACGATCCATGTTACTGATGAGAACATGACTGTCACAATAGATGGATCCGACGACACAACGCCTGCAACATCCGCTATAGTTGTCGAGGATGGTGACCGCGTCATTGTGCTTTTGAAAGATGGTCTGGCGACCGTTATGGAAAATGTCAGCAAGCCTGTTGATCCAGAGGTAATAAGAAGTTACATCGAACTACTTGACAAGCCGCGTATTGAAGGTGTGGAGCTCCTGGGGGACAAAACGTATGAAGAACTAAATCTAGCTGGCGTTACAAATAGCGAACTGGAGCGTATGCTTAATTCATAAAGGAGATCTTATGGCAAAACAATATTTGGATAAAGACGGTCTTCTTTATTTCTGGCAGAAGATAAAGAATCTATTCTCTCAGAAAAGCGAAACCGTCACTAATATAACTCGTAGTGGAACAACATTTACCGCTACTAGAGCTGATGGAACGACGTTTACGTTTACTCAGCAGGATAACAACACATGGAATGCGAACGCCGTGAATACAGCTGGCTACGTTGCTGCGCCCACTTCCAGCAACGGCAACAAAGTTTGGAAGACTGATGGCACTGGCGCTCCTGCTTGGCGAGATGAGAAGTCATATAGCAACGCTACAACATCAGTGGCAGGCCTTATGTCCTCAGACGATAAGACTAAGCTTAACGGCATTGCCTCTGGAGCAGAAGTTAATCTGCCCGCATATTCCAAAGTGAAAGTTGGTTCGACTACTGTTTCTGCAAGCGGTAAAACGGATACTGTTGAGCTTGTGGCAGGTAGCAATGTAACACTTACGCCTTCAACAACTGATAAGTCTGTGACGATTGCAGCTACCGACACTACGTATAGCAACGCTACAACATCAGTGGCAGGCCTTATGTCCTCAGACGATAAGACTAAGCTTAACGGCATTGCCTCTGGAGCAGAAGTTAACCAGAACGCGTTTTCTTCAGTAACTGTTGACGGTGCTGAAGAGATGACAGCGGCATCTAAGACTGGCACTCTTGACTTTGCTTTAGGATCGCATCTTACAGGTTCGACGGATCAGGGAAATAGTCAAGTTTCTCTTGCGGCCGAAGAATACTACGGTATTTGCGATACTGCGAATAATGATGCTACTAAGGTTGTAACGTTATTAAACAATGCGACTTTCAGAGCATACAACGGTGTAAGAGTTTGTGTGAGGTTCACCCATAACAATATCGCTGCTGTCGCAAACTTGAAGCTTAGTGTTAATGGTATATCTCTTCCAATAAGATACCGTGGAACCGCCATACCATCTGCTAGTAATCTTGGCGCCGACAGGACATATGAGTTTGTTCTTTACGCTGCATCGCAAAATGCTGACCCGTCTTACTGGGAAATTGTAGGTGACCTTGATACAAACTCCACATATTCAAACGCAAGTCTTGGTAACGGTGTTGGTACGTGTGCCACAGCGACTGCCACTTCTGATAAAGTTGTGACACTATCTGGATATTCGCTTGCTACAAACGGCTTTGTCAGTGTGAAATTTTCATATGCTGTTGTGGCTGGGGCTACGCTTAGTATTAACGCTAAAGGCGCCAAGCCAATAACTTATATGGGCAGCGCTATCGAAGATGGTGTTATAGGTGCTGGCGATACAGCCACGTTCGTGTATGACGGTACTAATTACATACTTATTGCTGTCGACTATTGGGGCGACCGCCTTGAAACTCTCAGCAGCGACGTTTCAAACATTGCGGGTGCCGTTAGCGACCTTGAAAGCGGAGCTGTAACCGGTGTAAAAGGTAGTGCAGAAACGACGTATCGAAAAGGAAATGTAAACATAACGGCTGCGAACGTTGGCGCTATTGCGACCAGTGCGAGAGGTGCGGCTAACGGTGTTTGCCCGCTTAACGCGTCATCGAAAATCGATCCTACGTATTTGCCTTCCTATGTTGACGACGTTATTGAAGCTTATCCCCGGTCTGGTCAGACAGCTCTTAGCAGCACGTGGCTTGCTACAGGTTCTGCGAGCGGTACGGTGATAACACCGGAAGCTGGAAAGATTTACGTTCTGATGGGCGATTCCGGAGATTACGCGGCTAACACACAGTTTAGATGGAGCGGAACGTCTTACGTGAAACTTGCCGATGGCGGCGTTTCTTCTATCACGAATGCTGAAATCGATACAATTCTTGCGTCATAAGATCGCTTGATAGAAAGGAGATTCATGTCAGCATATTTAGACAAAGCCGGACTTAGCTATTTCTGGAGCAAGCTCAAGGGATACTTTCAGGGACATGATGATCGGATTACAGCCCTTGAATCGGCAGGAACTTCGACTAGCTTTACTTACAACGGCGCTACTATAGTTTTTCGAATTATTGGGGGTACGTTTGTTGAGGTGAGTGTCAGCGGCACAGCTACGTCTTTACCTGCCGGTAACGTGAACATCGGCACTCTTCCCGCAGCGTATAGGCCGACGTCGAACAATATATACGAGGCTATCTCGGCTAATTCAGGAGCTGCTACGTCTGGTGGAGCGCTTATTCAGTTTGGAATCAACACGGCTGGTGCTGTCACTTTATACAACTACGGAAGTGCGAAGTCAAACATATGGCTTAGACATCATACGGTGTACTCTTGCATATAATAGGAGGCGATCGTGTTAAAGATACGAAAATGCGGTAGAAAGGAGAATAAATAATGGCTTCTTACGAATGCGTTAATTGGGAAAACGCGCCATCTAAAAAGACCCCTCTTAACGCTAATAACTTAAACAAGATGGACGCTGGCATCAAAGCGATAAATGCCGACGTGACTGCTCTGGAGACCAAAGCTCAGAAAACCCAGAGCATGATAGCCCAGCCGTTCAATGAATACGGCGTTTATCCAAAGGATACTCTCATAGTATTCAACGATAGGCTTTACAAGGCTAAGCACGACGTCGATTATTCTGAGAGTGAATCTGTCAGCGAAGATCCGGACATTACACCAACGAACTTTGATCCAGACGACTGGGATGAGGTAAAAGTGGCTTCCGAATTAACTCAGTTAGGAGGGACTTCTGCTAATCATGACGAACTGTCCATCCTGTTTGTTGGAAACTCTCTGACGCAGGACGGCATAGCATATGTGCCTTATATGCTGAGAACATTCTATCCGGAAGTTAAGTTCCGCTTTTACATGTGGTGCAACGGCGGGGCTGCTCTCGCGCAGCAATACAAAAAATTCACAGCAGATACCGAATGCGAAGCATTCAGCGTGGCAGAAAATGAGGCTTCATGGACAATTTCAACTGCTAAGATGTCAGATATTTTATCGAAATATCGTTTTAACATCGTGTGCATGCAGGAGTATTTTAATAAAAAGGCGACGTATGCTGATGCCGATCTAACAGGCTGGAATAATTGCCGTGATTACATTGTTTCGCATTATGGCGGGAGTAATGGCTTGGAGTTCATTTCATTATTTCACTCACCACGGTCGACCGATGAGCAGACGGTATACGATCTGACAAAAACCGGAAACGCCCTGATTCTGAAAAAGACACTCTCGGACGATATGATAGCTACCGGAATCGCTTTACATATGGCTAGAAGCACAGATTTGGATAGTCTTGGCGATCAAGGCCATCTTACGCCAGATACAGTACAAGCACAAGAAGGCTTGCCGTGTCTACTCGAAGCGTATACGGCTTTACTTTGGGTGTTCGACCGTCTTGGTATTAACAAGTCAATATACGGTTTACCATTTAAGATGACTGCTACCATACAAGCTCGTATCAATGTGCCTGGAGCAAATCTAGGAACCGGAGTAATTGAGGGTACCGATGCTCAAAACATCCTTGCGCAGGAAGTTGCAATTATGGCATATAAAGCTGGTAAAAAGTTTGTTGCCGATAACTTAGCTAACAACTAAATATTAAGGGACGATCCGCCAGGCAAAAGCCCTGACGCTTGGCTGTAAATAAAGCGTGGCGTGGATCACGACGAGCTGTTGGTATAATATTTGGCGTGCGTTGGCGGAATAGGTAGACGCATAGGTGCGCAGGACGAGGGCGTAACAGGCTCGATAACAATGTCTCGTGGAGCCATGTTTGGTGCAAATCCAAACACGCACGGCTTAATCAACAAATTTCAAAAGCTTAATCTCTAAACATAATGGAGAATAAATCAAAATGAACTTAAAAGAACGAATAACGAAAGGCTGGAATGCTTTTTTGGGCAGAGACCCCACTTTAAATAGTGGAGCTTTTGCTTCCAGTTTTGTCCGGCCCGATCATGTATTCTTGTCCAGTGGTGGTGAGAGATCGATAGCAAACTCTATTCTTAATCGAATAGCAGTTGACGCTGCGACACTTACATATGAACACGCCAGACTGGACGATAACGGTCGGTATAAAGAGCCGATTGTATCATTCCTGCATGAATGCTTGACGCTTAACGCCAATAACGATCAGAGCGCCAGAGCTTTTATGCAGGATGCAGTGATGTCCCTCCTTGATGAGGGAGTAATAGCCATAGTACCAACCAAGGCTACGGCAAATCCTATGGTTACAGAAGGGTACGATATTGGTGCGCTTAGAGTTGGCAAAGTTACTCAATGGTATCCGGAAGCTGTTGCGGTTAAGCTTTATAACGAGGACACAGGTAACTATGTAGAGAGAATTTTTCCAAAGTCTATGGTGGCTCTTCCAGAAAATCCTTTCTATACCGTGATGAACGCTCCTAACTCGATCTACCAAAGACTTGCTAGGAAGCTTTCGCAGCTTGACAATATCGATGCACAGTCGGCATCAGGGAAGTTGGATCTTATCATTCAGCTTCCTTATTCTACAAGGTCTTCCTTTAGGCAGGAGCAAGCTGGAGAAAGACGTGCCGAGATTGAAAAACAGCTTTCCACGTCAAAGTATGGAATTGCCTACATTGATGTGAACGAGAAGGTCATTCAGCTAAACAGAGCTGTCGAAAACAATCTGTTCAATCAGGTTGAATATTACATGAACCTTTTCTTTGCACAGCTTGGCGTTCCGATGTCGGTCTTTGATGGAACCGCTGATGAAGCTACGATGCTCAATTACTTCAACCGCACAATAGAGCCTATCGTCTCTGCCATAGTAGATGCTATGAAGTGGAAGTTCTTATCTAAGAGCGCAAGAACGAAAGGCCATACAATTCTATTCTTTAACGATCCGTTCAAGTACGCATCAGCTAATGATGTCGCTAATAACGCAGACAAGCTGATTAGAAACGAGATCCTTACCAAGAACGAGTTTAGGCAGATCCTTGGCTATAAGCCTTCTGATGATCCTACCGCAGACAAACTCAACAATCCAAACATGCCCATTCAGGACGAAATCCAAGACAAAGACAAAACAGAAGAACCTAAGGAAGAAGAGGGAGCTTAAATAGCTTCTTTTTATTTGCCTTTAGACACACAGCAGAGGCAACAGAGAGATGAGTTAGTTAAGACTTACCGATTCGATAAGGAGAAATCAAAATGAGCAAAAAAACCTATGACTTTGGTGGCTGGGCTTCCAAGTACGGTGTTTTGTGCTCGGATGGCGTGACCATTATGCCCGGAGCTTTCTCTGAGCAGGATGGGTGTGAGGTCCCTATTGTCTGGGGGCACGATCATTCCGGGCCTAAAGCGATCCTTGGAAAAGCCTACATTGAACACCGTGAAGAAGGACCGTACATTTACGGATCTTTCAACGATACAGAAGACGGCCAGTACGCAAAAGCCGCTGTCAACCATGGCGACATCAAGTACCTCTCCGTCTTTGCAGACCATTTAACCAAGCGCCTTGGAAACATTTCCAAAGGGACACTCAAAGAAGTAAGTCTTGTTCCTTTTGGAGCGGCCAATCCCGGCGCTTACATCGATCAGGCTGTCTTAGCACACAGCGACGGAACGTTCAGCGAAGTTGACGACCAGGCTTACATCTCTACAGGAGAGGCGATTGAAGTCAGCGCTGAGTATGTTTCCCATGCTGACGAAGACGAGCCCAAGGAGGACAAGAAAGTGGCTAAAGAAGCAGAAAAGAAGAAATCAGCTGACGAGCGCACCGTTGAGGATGTTCTTAACGAGATGACCGAGGAGCAGCTGGCCGTCGTCAATTACATCAAGGAGCAGGCTATGAAGCTGGCTAAAGGCGACCAGGATGAAGACGATGAAGATGAAGAAGACGAAGATGAAGATGGCATCGAACACGATGACGAAGGAGATGAACACGACATGAAATACAATGCTTTTGAAAACGCGGCTGGAAACCAGCAGAGAAATGATGTACTGACCCATTCTGATCAGGCGGCTATTCTTGCCATGGCTAAAGACGGTCGGCACGGGACTTTCAAGCAGGCCCTTAAGTCCTATCTTGAAGAGAACGACTTTATTGCACACGCAGACGGTGACGGCCAGCCTACCAGTATGGGAGTTGGTGGCTTTGACGATACGACCATGATCGGCCCGGAGAATTATTATACTTCCTTTACATCGCTCCTTCCGGAATTCAAAGAAGTTAATGGAATGAACCCTCCTCAGCTGGTGACTCCGGAATGGGGCTGGGTTGATGTGGTTATGAACAAGACTCACAAGAGCCCGATCTCCCGCATTCGCACTTCATTTATTGACATTCGTGAGCTGGAAGAGAACCTGCGTGCTAAAGGTTATCAGAAAGGCAACTACAAGACCATTACCGGCCAGCTGCAGATTGCGAGACGTACGACCGATCCGCAGGCCATTTACGTGAAGAACGAGCTGCACAGGGACGACATTATCGACATCGTTGACTTCGACTATGTCCAGTACCTGTACAACATCGACCGTCAGATGTACAACGTTGAGCTGGCTACCGCTGTCCTGTTTGGCGATGGCAGAGCCGTCTCCGATCCGGATAAGATCTTCCCTGAGCACATTCGCCCGATCTGGACCGATGATGATCTGTATACTATTCACTACGACATGACCAACGAAAAAGCCAACATCCAGGGCTCCAATACCACCGGTTACTTTGGTGCCAACTATCTTGAAGCTGAAGCCATGGTCAACGCCTGCCTGTATGCTACCGAAACCTACAAAGGCTCCGGTACTCCGGATATGTTCATCGAGCAGCATAAACTTAACGTAATGCTTCTGGCCAGGGATCGTAATGGTCGCCGGATCTATGACTCCAAGCAGCAGCTTGCCACGGCGCTTGGTGTAAACGGAATCTATGTTTGCGATAAGATGAAGAATCGTATCAGAACTGTCGGCGAAGGCGCTTCTGCCAAAGAGATGCAGCTGGTCTGCCTGCTGGTTAACCTTTCCGATTACCACATTGGCGCTACCAAGGGCGGTCAGGTGACTCACTTTACTCAGTTCGATATCGACTTCAACAAAGAGAAGAGCCTGCTTGAAGGCCGCTGCTCCGGTGCTCTGACTAAGCTTTATTCCGCTATCGTCATTGAGGAGCAGGTTACTTCTACCACTCCTGATGAGGATCAGGAAAACCCTTAAACGGTTACCCGGGAGACGATCTCTTCCCAAGAGACGACCTCTACCCTGGTAACCAAGAATAAATCAAAATGGAGGTTGTTGTATGGCGAAGTTTTACGGCAAGGTGGGTTTTGAAACGATGGTGGAAAGCGAGGGCGGAGTCTTTAAGAGTGAAGTGATTGAGAAAAACTATCGTGGTGATACACTTCGTATCTATCCGAAGTACGAATCGTCCGACAAGCTTAACGACGACTTAACTTTAGCTAATGAGATTAGCATCTTAGCCGATGACTTCGCCTATGAGAACTTCCAGTCTATGCGCTACGTGAAACTACTTGGCGCTAACTGGAAGATTTCTAGTGCCAGGATTGAACGGCCCAGAATAATTCTGCAGATCGGAGGTGTCTATAATGGCAGCCAAGGACCGCAGACTTGAACTCCACGCTCTGTTTAAAGCGCTCACACCGAATGTATATTATCAGCCACCAAGAGGAGTGCAGATGCACTACCCGGCGATTAGATATGAACTAAGCAGGCTTGAGCCGACACATGCTGACAACAAACCGTATCTTTTAGACAGAGGCTATCAGGTGACCGTCATTGACGAAGATCCCGATAGCCTTATTGCTGAGGAGATATCGAAATTTGAGATGTGTCGATTTAACAGAGCATATACAGCAGATAACTTAAATCACTTTGTTTTCATCATTTACCACTAAAGGAGGTAAACACTATGGCTAAACTTGTATGGGACAAGCTCGGCGAGCATCTTTACGAAACTGGCGTGGACCATGGCGTCCTTTACCAGTATGACACTACAAATAAAACTTACGGAAACGGCGTTGCCTGGAACGGTCTGACTGCGGTGAATGAGCAGCCGTCCGGTGCTGAACCTAACGCACTTTATGCTGACAATATTAAATACCTGAACCTGATGAGTGCTGAAGAATACGCAGCAACGATCGAAGCTTTCACCTGCCCGGACGAGTTCCTGGAGTGCGACGGCTTTGTTGAGATCGCTCCCGGTGCCGTGATCGGCCAGCAGCCTCGTAAAATCTTTGGCCTTTGCTACCGGACTCTTATCGGATCTGACACGGAAGGGACCAAGAAAGGCTACAAGCTGCATCTGGTTTACAATGCAACCGCTTCTCCGTCCGAGAGAAACCATCAGACCGTAAACGAGAACCCGGACGCTTCCCCGCTTAGCTGGAGCGTTTCCACCACCCCGATCGACGTGGCTGGCCAGTCTCCGACGGCTACTCTTGAGATCGACTCCACCAAGGCAGATGCCGCCAAGCTGACCGCCCTTGAGGACATTCTGTATGGCTCTACTGAAGCGGAAGCTAGACTTCCTCTGCCGGCGGAAGTTGCACGGATCCTCGGCGAAACTACCGAACCGTGATTTTAACTCGCTTACAATAATCAAAATGGGGGCATCCATGGCGGTGCCTCCTTTAATTAAGAAAGGAGAATCTTATGTATAAAACAGAACTTACTTACAAAACTTATACAGACAAAGAAATTACAGAAACTTTCCGGTTCAACTTGAACGAGCAGGAGCTGCTTGATCTGGTAGAAGACGATCCGATCTTCTCTCCGGAATTCTTATCTTATGTCGCTCGTGAGCAGGACACAATGAAGATGCTCAAGGTTATTCAGAAGCTCATCGTAGTGTCTTACGGTGAGATGAGCGAAGACGGAAAATATTTCAGAAAGTCAAACGAGCGTGCTCTGGACTTCCTGCAGTCGGCAGCTTATATGGCTTTTCGCGATAAGCTCCTTGACGGCGACGGCGAAGAATTCATGAACTTCCTTTTTGGAGTGTTCCCGGAGAAGTTTGTTCGCTCCATGCAGGAAAACGCTAAATTCCAGGGACTTGCGATTGCAGCGAAAAATTAAAGAGGTGATGGGGAGTGCATAAGATCTATGTGCCCAAAGGAGAATTCTGGGATGAGCGAAAAGAGCAGTTCATCTATACAAAAGAAACAACTCTTAAGTTAGAGCACTCTTTGATCTCTATAGCCAAATGGGAATCCAAATGGCATATCCCATACCTTGATAGCGAGAAAACAAACGAACAGGCGCTAGATTACGTTAGATGTATGACGCTCAATCCCGATGTCGATCCTAATGTGTATCTGCGCCTGACGATTAAAGACATACAAAAGTTAAAAGACTATATAGATGATCCTATGACCGCAACTACGATCAAGGAAGATAAAAGCAAAACCGGCAGAGGTCAGCGAATCACTGCCGAGCTTGTTTACTACTGGATGACACAGTTTAACATCCCCATTGAATTTGAGAAATGGCATTTTAACAGACTAATTACTCTTATTAGGGTGTGCGCTGAAGAGAGCAATCCTAAGAAGAAGATGACCAAAGCAGAAGCTGCCAAATCCATTAGGGAGATAAATGCAGCCAGAAGAGCTAAGTACAATACGAAAGGATAGGTGATAGTGTGGCGGCGATCGTTTTGTCTTCAAAAGGTGATTACAGCAAAATTACAAAATATTTGAATAAAGCGCGATCGCTTAAATACATCGAAAGAGTGCTCGACTCGTATGGCAAAAAAGGGGTCGAAGCATTGTCCGCTGCTACTCCGGTAGACACGGGATTAACAGCATCGTCTTGGACATACAAAATAAACGCTAATTCTAAAGGCGCTGAGATTTCTTTTTCAAACACGAATGTAAACAAGGGTGTCAACATAGCTATTATCTTGCAATATGGTCATGGGACAGGAACTGGAGGCTGGGTCGAAGGGAGAGATTACATCAATCCTGCGATTCAGCCTATTTTTGATGAATTAACCGAAAAAGTGTGGAAGGAGGTTACTAGCGTATGAATTCTTCATCTGGTACGGTTGTTGATTCGAAGGTTGTTGATCTACAATTTCAAAATGAGAATTTCGAATCAAACGCCAAGACCTCTTTGTCCACAATAGAAAGACTTAAAAAAGCTCTTAATTTTTCTACGAAGGACATTGGAGCTTTTGACACTATTACTAAGGGCGTAGATAACGCTACCGGGAGCACGAAAGGGCTTACCAGTGCTTTTGGCAGTCTTAATGACGCTCTTGGAAATATTAAGAATGTTGCAGTGTTTTCCATGATCGCTGACGAGGCGATCAAAGCAAAGAACACAGTCGAATCGTTTGTGAAGAACGTTACTCTTGACCCTATTGCTCAGGGTTGGGAAAAATACGGTCAAAAAACAGAAGCCGTTCAGACGATTATGGCGGCTACCGCGAAAGATTTTACAGACACCGCTGAGCAGATGAAAGTTGTAAACGAACAGCTTGAAAAGCTTAACTGGTTCACTGATGAGACGTCGTATAACTTCGTTGATATGACCAGTAATATTGGTAAATTCACATCCAATCAGGTTCCTCTTAATCAAGCTGTAACGGCTATGGAAGGCATTTCCAACTGGGCTGCCATTTCTGGACAGAACGCTACCCAGGCTAGCCACGCTATGTACAACTTGGCGCAGGCGATTTCTGTTGGCGCTGTGAAACTCATTGACTGGAAGAGCGTCGAAAACGCCAATATGGCCACTGCGGAATTCAAACAGACCGCCATTGAAACGGCGGAATCTCTTGGAACTCTTACAAAAGTTACAGACGATACTTGGAAGACGCTCGATGGCCACGAAGTTTCGGTCCGAAATTTCAACGAGGCGCTCAAGGACGAATGGTTTACCAGCGAAGTGCTACTTCAGACTCTTGATAAGTACGGAGGATTTACTGATAAGCTCCATGGCTACATTCAGGAAATGAACGGCGATATTACCGCATCCGAAGTCCTTAGCTACATCGACGATTTTAAGAACGGTACTCTTGACTGGAACGACGCTATTCAGACCACCGGTCTTGGGGCGGCAAGGCTTAAAGAAGTTCTTTCTGATCTTGGAAGCGAAGAGATGGAGTTTGGTCGCAAGGCTTTTGTTGCGGCACAGCAGGCTGTGACTTTCGAGCAGGCCATCGAATCTGTAAAGGACGCGGCTTCTACCGCATGGATGACAACGTTCGAAACACTGTTTGGTGATTTTCAGCAGGCTAAAGTGCTTTGGACAGATCTTGCAAACAATCTTTGGGATGTGTTTGTCGGAGGCATTAGTGATACAAACGAAGCTCTTAAGGAAGGCTTTGCTCAAACTCAAGCCCTTTCGAGAGAAGACTATGAAAACCTTGAAAATCTAGGAATAGTAAATCCTGGATTCATGACAAAGCTTCGCGAAGTTGCTAAAGAGCATGGCGTGATTATGAACGACATGTTAACCGATGAGCAGTGGCTTGCGACGGCTTTCGCAAGAGGGCAACTCTCGGTTGGGCTTGTTCAGGAAGCATATGAGAACATGTTCAAAAGCGGCGTGAAAGTCGACGAAGAGCTTCTTTCTCAAGCTGAGAGTCTAAAGGAGAATGACGAGTCTTTCCAGTCACTTCTTGATACGGTTGCCAAATATGCCGATCAGGACGTTAGTAAGATTGTATTTGGGAATGGCGAGTATGAAGAGGGGTCGGCGGAACTTGAAGCTGCTATAGACGACGTTGCAAAGGCGCTTGGAATAGCGCAGGAAGAAGGCGAAAAAGTAGTAGCTGTTCTTCAAGCGCTTGGAATACTTCAAAGTGACATATCTGGCGGATATGCCGACATGACCGATGAGGAATTAAAAGCTCTAGGCTGGACAGACGAGCAGATCAAAAAGTTTAGAGAACTTGACGCAGAAGGTAAGGTTCTAAAAGAAGATCTCGAATCTATTGGCATTGATCCAAAGTCCGGTGGAGAGCATTGGCTCAGTGGTCTTTACAATATTATGGACTCCATAATAAGCCTTGTCGAAGTGTTTCAGGAATCTTGGGGGGAAGTGTTTCCTCCGGCAACGGCTAACACCGTATTTAATATAGCCAAAGGATTTGACGAAACAACTGGTAAGATTAAAGATTTCATTGAAAATTCGGAAGAACTAAAAACTGTTTTCAGGACTGTTGCTTCTGTAGTTGATCTGGTGCTTTCTAATGTTCGCACATTGGCTGGTGCTGCTGGATTCAAGGTTCTTGTGATGATCGCCGGTGCTGTGCTTAAGGCTGCGAGCGGTTTTTTAAGGCTTGGTGGAGCTGTGGTATTTGCTTCTGCCATGTTTGAAGGCATATCTGGATTTTTAGAAGGGCTTGGCATAGACATCACCGATGTTATTAGCAAGATTACTAAAGCGATAGGATCTTTCGTAGAATGGGCAAAAAGCAGTGATATTCTAAACAAGAGCCTTAGCTTTATTAGGAACACGGCAAAATTACTCGGACAAGCTATCAGGGGCTTCTTTGATAGTTTTGTTAAGATGCCGGTTGTTGCCAAAAACGTTGAACGATTCAAAACCGCATTCACGTCGTTCAAAAACCAGTTTATTCCTTACATGTCGAAACTCGGAGACAGGTTCCAAGCGTTTACCGATAGAGTCAAGGGGCTAGATGGGATAACTCTTGACAACATTGGTAAGGCGTTCAAAGCTTTTAAGGAAGAAATCATCGATTACATTCTTGATTTTCCAGGATTTAAGCAGTTTATTGGAACGTTTAAGGCTCTTGGATCAGATATAGCTGATGCTCTGTCTGGCATAGGAGAGAGCATCTGGAACTACTTTACCGACCTTAGAACGAAGCTTGACGGGACGTTTGCAGGGACGCTTCTTGGATTTGTTTTGGACTCTATAACAAAGGTCGGCGATACTGTTTCCAAATACTATGGAAAACTTAAAGAGTCTGGATTTTCTCTTAAGGGTGTGTTTGATTTTATAGCCGGAATCGTTGGCGATTTCTTGAACTTCTTACTTGGTATTGCCAAAGTGGTAGGACCTATTCTGTTGGTTGCACTTCCAATAGTTGGAATTGTCAAGTTGGTAAAGAAAATAGCAAGCTTATTCATAAGCATTCCTAAACTGTTTTCAAGTGTTACCGATGCAATCTCAAGCATAGCTGACGAGCACGAGGCTGAAGCTTTAGCGCACAAGGCCGATGCATTCAAGTCTATTGCGCTAGCTATCGGCGTTATCGCAGTTGCTCTTTATGCTCTAAGTAAGACCGATCAGGCTAAACTTTGGTCGTCAGTTGGCGCCATAGCTGTCATTTCGGCTCTTCTTGCAGGAATGCTGTTTCTTATTACTAAGTTAACATCCGCTAGTAATAAATCTGATAAGGCATTCGAAGGGCTTAAGAGCATAGGCAACAAAATTAACGAGTACATCGACACGATGAAGATTGACAAAGTCGCCTCAGCTCTTATTAAAGTTGCTGCGTCGATTGGAATTCTCGCGCTGTCTTTGAAAGTAATATCTACAATAGATGGTGACAAAATTTGGTCATCTCTTGGTGTGCTAGGACTTTTATCGGCCATGCTTGCTGGCATGATGTATGTCATGTCCGTGATCGGCAAGTCTAACGCTGGCGTGGGAAACATGTTGGGTCTGTTCGCTGTCATAGTAGGTGTCAGCCAGTTAGTTGATTCAATGAATAAACTAGACGTTGACGACAGTGTTTGGGAAAAGCTGGGCATTGTTGAACTGCTGTTGGCTTCCGTCACAGCAGTTGCTATGATCTTAGCTGAGTTCCAAGTAAAAGGAACTCTTCGAGGAGCGCTGTCTGTTGCGGCAATAGCGTTGGCTGTGAACATGCTTGTTGACGCTATAAACAAATTAAAAATAGATGAAAATGTATGGGCCAAACTGGGACTTGTTGAAACGCTTCTTGCTAGTGTAACGGTCATCGCTATGCTTCTTTCAAAATTCCAGGCAAAAGGAACCGTGCGTGGTGCACTGACTATGCTTGCGATGGCTCTTGGCGTTCAGATGCTTGTTGATGCTATAAACAAGTTGAGAGTTAGTAAAAAGATTTGGACTAAGCTCGGCGTGATTGAGCTGTTGTTAGGGTCTCTAGCTGCGATCGCCATTATACTCTCTAAGTTTAAGGGAGGAGGGACAATTCGTGGTGCGTTAACCATGCTGGCTATGTCAGCAGCAATAGGCATGCTAGCGAGCACGATCAACAAGCTGAAAATAGACAAAAACATTTGGACAAAGGTCGGCATCATTGAGTTGCTTCTTGTGTCCTTAACAGCTATTTCGGTTATACTTTCCAAATTTAGTTCTGGTGGAAGCTTAGGAGGAGCTGCCAGCATGATAGCTTTGGCAATTAGTATCGGTCTTATTGCTGAAGTTCTAAACAAGCTTTCAAAAGCAGATCCCGAAGGGCTAAATAGCGCTATCGCAGCTCTTAGCATGATATCCCTTTGCATGATGGCGGTTTCTGTTGTTATGAGCTATGTGAAACCGTCCATTTCGTCAATGCTTGGGATAGCAGCTTTTGTTTCAGTTCTTGCTATAGTTCTAACCGCGATGTCGGAACTCCATTCGAAGAAGGTGGACCGTATCGCTACGGCTATAAGCAAACTTATGCTTGCTATTTCCGTATTTGTTGCTTCTTTGGCTCTTCTTAGTATATTTAAGGTAGATGCCAAGTCCTTGATCGTTGAGATGCTAGGACTTGTCGCCATAATTGGTGCTGTGTCGCTAGCACTTGGCCTTTTAGCAAACCTTACCGATGCTGACAAAGCCTATAAAATGGCGGAGTCGCTGTCAAAGGTGTTCACTGGATTAAGTGAGGCTCTTGCTGTAGCGGCGATTGTCGGAAAATTTACCTCTCTAGGAGATATTACAGAGGGCGTTGTTGGATTTGCCGAATTACTTGGCGTATTCGGAGTGCTCACAGCAGCCTTTGGATATTTAGCAGAGGAGTATCCTGCTATAGAAGACTACATTAACAAAGGCGCTCCGCTTCTTGAAAAAGTTGGTGAAGTCACCGGCAACGTAGTCTCTTCTATCATCAACGGTATTGGCGAGGGTATGTTTGGAGACAAATCTCCTATCCAGATGCTTGCCGATGATATTAAGTACATTGCTGAAACTTTCTCTTCTGATGAGTTCAAAGGGAACATGGAGAAAATCAGCAAGGTGTTCGAAGAAGCACCTTTGTCAGGACTCAACAATTTAAGCCTTCTTGGCACAGGAGTTTTCTTCACTGCAGGTGGTTTGCTTGATGGGATCGCAAGTATAGTCTCCGAGCTTGAAACTGGAAAAACGACTATCCAGCAATTCGTTGATGATATTGCGTATATAGGATCGACGCTTGGATCTGACACGTTTAAGGAAAACCTTAATAAGATCGGGCATATCTTTGAAGGCTCTCCTTTGGTCGGAATAAACCTGACGGCTCTTCTTGGCACAGGGACTTTGTTTAATCTTGCTGGATTTTTGGGCAGCATTGCTAGTTTGCTTCCAGAACTCAATCAAGGAAAAACCGCTGTCGAATCGTTCGTTGACGATATTTCTTATATAGCGGATACGTTTGGAAATAGTAATTTTTCAGATAATATTTACGCAATAGGTCATGTGTTTGATGGAGCACCTTTTGCTGGAATAAACCTTGGTGGGCTTCTTGCTACAGGCACTCTTTACAACATAGTAGGTCTTGCTAAATCGGTAGGCGATTTTGCCACAAAGATTTCTGGAGAAGATAAAACCGCAGTAGAGTCGGTTTGCGACGACATTAAGTACATTGCCGAGGCGTTTGGTAACACTGATTTTGCTGGCAATATGGAAGCAATTAGCCATGTGTTTGATAATGCTCCTAAGGCAGGATTGAATCTTGGTTGGGGACTTACTGTTGCTAGCTTGTATGGTATTACCGGTTTTGTTGGGAGTATCGGAGATATAGCGTCCAAACTCATAAACGGTCAAGGAAACGTTGAAAAAGTTGTTAACGACATAAATCTTATAGCTACTACAATGGGGTCTGAGTCTTTCAACACAGCGATGGAAAACATTTCAACGATCGATACGAAGGCCGTTGAGATGATAAACTCTCTTAACAAAGCTGTTGGTGCGGCTAGCGACACGGGATTAAGCAACTCATGGAATGATTTTCTTCAGAGAGTCATAGGCCCGGACACAATTAAAAACGAAGAGACCGGTGAGGAAGAAGTTCTTACGTCTATTGCCAAATTTGCTGAAGATGCTTCAAAGATGGCTGACGCACTCAATACATGGAAAACAAAAACCGAGGAGCTTGGCGACTATAAATTTGACACTAGTGTCATATCAGATCTAGCTTCTGCTCTTGAAGAAGTTACAAACACCGGCGGCCTTCTTGGAATTATTAGGAGCTTTATAGAAGGAGAAAAAGACTACGACGCGTTCAAAGAAAGCGCTGGCAAGCTTGGCGATGCAGCGGCGGCGTTTGCAAGAGGACTTGGAGAAGAAGCTGACATTGGAAGAATGAATAAGGCAGCAAGGCTTCTTGCAGGAATTTCCAACGTTGTTGAGTCTTTCGCTTCTGCTCAGCTTGCCCAGTTTACTACTGAATTTGCACAAAAATTAACGTCACTAGCTGATATTATCAATGAGTTTGTTGCGATGATAGCTGCTCCCGATCAAGTTGGTGACGTTGGAGCAGGGGCAGAAGGCATCGCGAATGCTATATCGACGCTTAGCGATGTTAAATTCGAAAACATCGAGCTTGCTGATGAAGGACTTGTTGACAGACTCTGTGCCAATATCGATAAGATTATAGCTGCGTTTGATAAGCTTTCGGGAACTGACTTTTCTGGAGCTGATAAACTCAAAGGAGCGTTCGATTCTGTAGGAGATGCTGACGTATCGGGTGCCGACAAAAAGCTTGCTATGATGGAAGAACAAACACAGAGTAGCTTGTCTAATGTCGGTAGCAACGCGACTAGCGGCTTGATAGAAGGAATGAGCGACACGTCCGGCGTTACGGATGCTGCTGGTAATTTAGCATCCGCGGCGCTTGACGCTGTATCAGATACTTCTGGCTTTAGCGAAAAAGGTACTGCCATGGTCACCGCCGTAGTCGATGCAATGCGATCAGCCGCGTCAAGTTCTGGTGTAGCGGACATTATGTCTGGCATGGTTTCCGAAGCGTTAGGAGCGTTGTCAGACGGTTCCTGGCAGGCAAGCGAATACGGCGGATATTTAGCTTCCGGATTTGCAAGTGGTATCGCCCTTAAATCTTACCTTGCGGTTCAAGCTGCTGCGGCAATGGCTAAAGCTGCGGCAGAAGCGATAAAGAATAACCTTCACATTAGTTCCCCTTCGAAAGTAACTTACGAACTTGGTACTTACTTTGGGCAGGGCTTTGGTAATGCTATCGAGGATTATTCCGATACTGCGTACAAACAGGCTTCTGCACTTAGTTCGACAGCTCTTAAGGCGCTCGGTGATAGCTTAAATGTTATCGATGACGTCTTTGCTTCCGAAGACATTTACGAGCCTCTTATCAGGCCTGTACTTGACACTTCGGAAATTCAAAATGGGGCTGGAATGATAGGAGAAATCTTATCGTCTAAAGCTCCTGTAAGACTGTTTGGCGATGTAGGAGAGATTAAATCTACTCTTGATGAAAGGAAGAGAGCCGCGTCACTCGAAGATGTGGTTTCGGCTCTTGGACTGGTCGAAAGATCCGCTTCCAACATTCGTGGCGGAGATACTTACAATGTAAATGGCGTGACATATGATGATGGCAGCAACATTTCCGATGCTGTTAGAGTTCTTATTCACGCTGCAACTGTTGAAAGGAGGCGGTGAGTTCCATGGCGGTAAAGTCAATAACAACTGTAAAAAACGTTAAACTTGGAATCCAAAGTGGAACCACCAACACTGTATATGCTACTTGGGACTGGTCGGCGGGTTCTTCCTATACCAAGCATTTCGACCACTACGAAATAATCTGGATGTATAAGGTTGCCGGGGTCTGGTACTACCAGTCTCCGACTTCCAACTCCGGAGTAAGCAATAAAAGTTCAACGTTTTCCCCGCAGGCTAATGCGGATACTGTAAAAATTAAGATTAAGCCAGTCGCTGAAACGCACTCGGTCACAAAAAAGACCGGCGAAAAAGATTCGAAGGGCAAGGAGAAAACAAAGTCTGTTACAGAGGCTTATTGGAAAGCGTCGTATAAGACGGCTTCGCTGAAGCTTCCTACTTCCCTTCGAATCGATACGCCATCAGCTCCTGAAGTTACGCTCGACAGCTCAACAGGCCTTAAGATGGCGGTTACTTACAAAAACACTAACGTCGCTAAGCCTACCAGAATTCAGTTTCAGGTTGTTAAGAATGATACAAGTCAGGCGGCTATGTTCTTAGCACCTATCGACGCCGCGTTCAACTATGCATCCTATACTATGGGAACGGTAGAACCGGGTGTTAACTACAAGGTCAGATGTAGGGCCGTCGTTGGGACAATAGTAACAACAAGTCAGGGGACTGGTAAGTACGAGACCGTTTTGGTTGACGTGACTAGGACGGTGACTACTTATGAGGAACAAGTTGACATACAGACTATATATTCACATAACAAGCCGTATGCCGTGGCAACAAAAGAGCTCGTCCCAGTTAATAAACAAGTTGCTACCGGAGTTAAAAAATACGTAACCCGTGAGATAACCACTAAGCGCGAAACATTTAAGCCTACCTATTATTCTGAGTGGTCTGAATTTTCTTCTTCGGTTGGAACGTATCCGAAACAGGTTGGCAACGTCGTAGCCCAGTCACGAACTTCATCTTCGGTTCTTGTAGCCTGGGACGAAGCTGCTGGAGCGAAAGGGTATGAAGTTCAGTGGGTCAAAGACAACCCCGACTACTTTAGAACGGCTCCATCCGAAATTAACAAAAGCGAAGCAGATCTTGAGAACCCGACGTGTTCAAGAGAACTGATGAATTTCGATAACGTTGGCGGACCCACGTATTACTTCAGGGTAAGGGGCGTAAACGATGAAGGAAACGGCGAATGGTCTGAGATAGTATCGTGCCGTCTTGCGACAATACCAGATGCGCCGACAACATGGTCTTACATCACGACGGCAGTTATTGGAGACAGCGTGGATCTTAACTGGGTTCACAACAGCGAAGATAACTCTGCTCAGGAAAAGGCGCAGATCTTACTTACTGTAAACGGGACCAACAAGCCCGTCATAACAATAAACGGAGAAACGTGCACGTATTTGCTTGATACGTCAACTGGATATTCTGACGGTGACGTTATCGAGTGGAAGGTTAGAACCAAGGGTATACCAAGTTCTCCAGATGGAGGCTACGGTCCTTGGTCTACTTCAAGAAGAATTACTGTATACGCCCCGCCGAGTGTTGAAATTTCTATTCGAGGAGGGTATCAGTGGCTTTGGGACCCGTTTAACTTCAATACGGACACCATATACACAGCAGAAAGCGCCGCAACAGAAGACATCGACGATGTTGAAAGTTTCCCGTTTGATATTGTGGCTACTGCGTATCCCGCATCACAGTCAGCGATCTCGATGACCATAAGCATCATAACAAACGACACGTATGACACTCTTGATCCTGCAGGAAACACTGTTAAGGTAATGTCTGGTGAGAGCGTTTACAGCGAATATTTCTCTCCGGAAACAAATTCGCTTACGAAGCGCATGACGCCGGGTGACATCGACCTTGAGGACGGAGTTAGTTACACGCTGCATGTTACGGTATCCATGAATACTGGCCTTAGTGCATCAGCTGAACTTGATTTTAATGTGTTCTGGGAAGACCCTGCGTATGAGCCTAACGCGATGATCACGATTGATGAGACTGATTTGTCGTGTATGATAAGACCTTTCTGCATTAACGACGAAGGTGAAGAGGAACTTAACGCAATTCTTTCGGTTTACAGGCGGGAGTATGACGGGACGTTTAAACTAATCTCGGGAGGACTTGAAGCTTCTGATCAGACAACTGTAACTGATCCGCACCCGTCTCTTGACTATGCAAGGTATCGCATCGTTGCTCAGTCGAAGACAACGGGCGGATTATCTTATCAGGACCTTGAAGGGGTGCCTATTGGATATTCAGCCGTTGTGATCACTTGGGATGAGATCTGGAGAAACTTCAACAACCTTGATGACGATGGAGAGGAAATCATTGACATGCAAGACGGCGGTGTTAGCGGTTCGATGCTAACGCTTCCTTATAATATAGATGTAAACGCTGATTACGCTCCGTCAGTCGAACTTGTGGAGTACATAGGAAGAGAACACCCGGTTAGCTACTATGGAACTCAGAAAGGCGAGACGGCTAAATGGAGCGTCGAGGTCCCTAAAGACGATGTCGAAACCATTTATCAGATAAGAAGACTTGCGGTGTACGCGGGCGATGTGTACGTTCGTGAGCCTTCTGGGACAGGGTACTGGGCTCAGGTTAAGGTTTCGTACCAGATTAACCATAATAAGCCGATTGTTCCTGTAACATTTAACATTACGAGAGTTGAAGGAGGGGTCTAATATGCCGGACTGGACCAGGTCTATGCGACAGACCTACGAATTCACGACAGTCGATCCTAATACGTGGCTTGATAAGAAATTGATCAAAGACGTAGAAGGCTGTACGATCACGAGAGACGCAGAGGCTGAGACGCTGGGAAGCGCGACGCTAACGTGTGCTGAGGATCAAACAGATGAATACGTCAGATCTTATCTTGTCACGGAGCAGGATGGAATTCACGAGCGATTTGTGCTTGGGACGCATCTGTATCAAACTCCTGGTAGCAAGTATTCGGCTACAAGGAAAACTGCTGACCAGGACGGATACACTTGCCTTCTTGAACTAAAGGAGAAAATGCCTCCTCTTGGATATTCAATTCAGGAGGGGGCAAACATTCTAAACATAGCAGGGCAGATTATAAGAGAGCAGCTTCGAACCCCTATTGCAGCGGGCAGTAGTGACGACAAGTTGCTCTCTGCTTTCGTATCTGATACGGAGGATACATGGCTTACTTTTCTAACAGACCTTATTTCAAACGCGGATTACGAGTTCGGATTGGACGAAAGTGGAAGAGCGCTCTTTGCCAAAAGGCAATCTCTAGCCGCCCTTCGCCCTGTTTGGATATATACGGACGATAACTCTTCGATTTTATACCCGTCACTTGAGATTAAGAGGGACCTGTATGGCATACCAAATGTTGTCGAGGTTGTTTATTCTCCGTCAGACGATACTGCGCCAATGTTTGCAAGGGCTGTTAACGACGATCCTGCAAGTCCGGTGTCTACGGTAAATCGTGGAAGAGAAGTAACGTACCGGGAAACGAATCCTGATGTTACAGAAGGAATTAGTCAGGCTCAGCTTGAAGGGTACGCTAAAAAGCTTCTTCGCGATATGTCGTCTTTAGAGTACCAGATCACGTATCGTCATGGATATTGTCCGGTAAACGTAGGCGACTGCGTATTGCTTAACTACGAGCTTGCGGGACTTAAGAACGTTGCTGCTAAAGTCACAAGACAGGTCATCAAGTGTACAAACGGATGTCCTGTCGATGAGACGGCGGTATTCACGAAACAGTTATGGGGGAGTGTACTTTCATGAATTTACCAGAAGATTTAATCAAAGAATTTGGAGCTCTCCTTGGATCAACAGAAAAGACAAGAACCGATAAAAACGTATACGGCGCCGTTACGAGAAAAAGCAGCAGCGCTATGTATGTCCAGCTCGATGGTTCAGATCTTGAGACACCTGTAGCGTACACTACCGATGCTGAAGTTGGAGACAGGGTTCTTGTGATGATTAAGGACCATAAGGCTACTATTACGGGAAACGTAAGTTCTCCGGTTAATGCTAGGGCTAACGATAAGTTTTTGAAGTTCTCCTCAGAAGGTCTTAGGATCGGCGTGCTTGATAGTAACGGCAATCCTACTGGATATTCAATTCTCATCGATGGATCAACATACTACATAAAAGATAAAAACAACGTTACTGTGGCTCAGCTTGGAGCGAATATTGTGTCTCTTCTTATGGGGCAGGGTACCATGAAAGTTATCGACGGGGTGTTGTATCTTATGGGCACTAAAGCGGCTGGCTTTAGATCAGCACATGACGGCACCAGTTACAGAGCCGAAGTTGTAACTAAATGTGACAACGACGACTATACTGATTGGGGAACCAACACCAACCCAGCGGTCGCACTTCAGGTGGTTCATCCGGATTCGTCTGTTGCCAGCCATTCTGTAGTAGTGTCCTCTACCGGAGTATACATCGACGGAATCAAACAGGCTAATCTCGGCAAGGTGTATGAGAAAACTGTGATGCTGACAAACGAGACAACTAGAACTGCATTCCAAGGTGGAGAGATTGGTGCCAAGGTACTTACGACAACACTTCCAGCTCCACCGTCAGGTTATCGATACTATGGTATATCTAGTATTCTGTTTGATCTCGGGCACATGGATACTACAGTATCTCCCAATCCTATATGGAATAACAATTATTATCATCCGCACAATTATTTGTATTGTGTCAGAAATGCGGGGATTGACCCAGCAACAAGAAAACTGCACGTTTCTGTGATAAACGAAAGCCACACGCCTGCCAGTCCGAAATTCTATGAATTTGCGAGAATCAAAGTAACCTGTTTTGCACTTCCTGTCGCTGAGACGGTTGCTGGCGGAACTATCACGATTGACTTCTAAAGAAAGGAGGGATTATATGGCAGATATTTCTGGTGAAATTGCGGCTATAGAAAATGCTGTGTATGGAGAAGAAGTCAGAGGGGCTATCAAAGATGCTCTAATTAAGATGAACCAAGTGCTGGAGGTCATCACTCCAGTTGATTATAGTACATCTGCAAAAACAAGTCTTACTATAAACGGTTTGACAATAACTTTCCAAAAAATAGCCGATCTCCTTGTACAGGTTCATTGTAGCGGGGAGATAACATCTTTGGCTGCAGGTGCGACAAGCGCGGGAACTATACCAGAAGCTTATCGCCCAAAGTTCAGAACATTCTACGAAGAATTGATATCCTCAAGAAACGCTTCAGGAACTGGTGGAATTATTCAGTTGTCTGTTTCCACCAACGGGACTGTCGAGCTTTACAATTATGGAACTGCGGTGTCGTCTTCTATGTGGGCTAGATGCTCTGGAATATACCCATTAGTTCCGTAAGAACGTAACCGTTGTGCGGTGGTGGAATAGGTAAACACGATACGCCCCTTAAACAGTCCAGACATCGACTGATGAAATAGAAAAAATGAAATAGTAGTCGAGGGCAGCGCAGTTTCTGGTGAACAATTGTAAGGTGCAAATCCTTACCCGCACAACTTAATTAAAAGGAGGTGAAACATGGGAAGCAAATTAAAAGTTCAAAAGTATTACCTCAAAAACAATAGATGCTACAAGCAGGCTCAGAAGCGTACTCCTATAGGAATCCAGGTTCACTCGATCGGGTGTGCACAAGGAACCGCCAAATCCGTAGCGGACTACTGGAACCAGGAGAGCGTACAGGCCTGCACAACTTATATTTGTGATGCGGATGTGGGCGGAAACGTGCTGCAGCTCCTTCCCGAAGATTACTACACGTGGTCTGATGCCGGATACGGTAACCGCAATCTTATCACATTTGAGATTTGTGAATCTGACTTCATGAAGTATACATCCGGAGCGTCGTATGATATTCTGGACTTCGACAGGTTCAAAGCTGACATTCTTCGGGGGTATGATACGGCTGTAGCACTGTGTGTTGACATCTGTAAGCGCTATAAGTGGGACCCGATGACCAAGCTTCCTTCCGGGCTTCACCTTATCTCTTCTCATGACGAGGGCAGGATCGCAGGTCTTTCAAGCGCTCATGTTGACCCGACTCACATTTGGAACAGGTTCGGTCTTTCGATGGACACGTTCAGAAAAGCCGTTAAAGCGGGTCTTGATATGGGTATCGATGTAGTATCTCCTGAGAAGGACGTTAAGTATTACAGGGTTCGTAAGACCTGGGAAGACGCTTCCTCTCAGATCGGGGCGTTTGAAGAGATCCAGAATGCTAAGGACGCCTGCGCTTATGGATATTCGGTATTCGATCACGAAGGCAACCGGCTCTGGACGAATACAGTCAAGCCTTCCGGAACGCAAGCCACAGAGTTTGCTGAGCTTTCCGAGTCTGCGGCTGCTAAGAAGATCCTCGAAATTGTGTTTGACACGGATAGATCGGGTATCTTGCCGTCCGTAACTTCAGCTCAGATGATTCTTGAGAGCGGATACGTTAAGACGGCTCTTGCAAAGACAGCTAATAACTGCTTCGGAATGAAGGCTGATCTGTCCGGTAATACGTGGAAGAGCGTGTGGGATGGAAAGAGCGTTGTTACGGTAGCTACCTGGGAACATGTGAACGGGAAAGATATTACCATTGATGCTGAGTTTAGGAAGTATCCGGACATCGAGTCTTCGATTAAGGATCACGCGGCGTACCTTCTTGGTGCTATGAACGGTAAGAAGAAACGTTACGCAGGTCTTACCGAAGCTGCCGATTACAAGGCCGCTATCACCATCATTAAGAACGGTGGGTATGCAACCGACCCGAATTATATTTCGAAGATCTGCTCCATCATCGAGCGCTTTGGTCTTAACAAGTATGACAATGTGAAGGCTAAAGACGTCGAGAAGAAGACGGAGGAGATCGTGTTCAGGGTTCAGCTTGGTCTTTACGATAAGAAAGCAAACGCTAAGGACAGGGCTACAACCGTTAAGAACAAAACAGGATTTGAGACCGGCGTTGAAAAGCTTAATGGCAAGTACCAGGCAATCTGCGGATCGTTTAATACGAAAGGTAATGCTACTAAGAGGGTTAAAGCTCTTAAGAAGCAGTCAATCGAATCTGTTATATACAAAGCTACAATCGAATCCTAAATTTTCCCCGGGTGGAATTTTTAGAAAAACTTTAAGAAAGGGATCAAAAATGAAAACAGTTATATTTATTGCCGTGTTTGTCGGGGCGTTTATTATAGGCCTGATTATAGGGTACTTAATCGGAAAAGAAAAAGACCCTACGATCGGCGATATGGTCTTTAACTTAAACGACGCATCGAAGGAAACTATGGAAATTCACATCAAAGAGTTTCCTTACGTGATAAGCCCAGACGCTAAAGGCGCTAAGGTAAAACTAAACTTTATAGTAAAATGAAGATGGAGCCTCGCGAGAAAATGTGGGGCTCTTATTTTTTGCCTCCATACGCATAAATTTTCAATACTATAGTAGAAAGGAGGTTGACCTGGTGGCAGGCATTTTAGCACGTCCATTAGCACATCCACTTTCACGTCCAAAGGGTCGCAAATATTTGTGGCCCTCATATCTTTTCGCATAATATTTCGATTCTAATATAAGAAACAAAGACCAGAACTTATAAAGGAGGAAGTTATGACAAGAGAGGATTTTGTTGAATATGTAAAAGGAACTGGATTGGAGTATGACGATAAACCCAAAGGTTTTGGCGACGATTACGATGGAATATATATCTTTGGATATGAGTCAAAATTAAAGAAGGCTCATCCAAGGAAGTATAAGAATTTGTACGTCCCTTACCTTAGAGTGAGTAACTTCAGCGGCGACTGGTACGTAAGAGACAATGGTTGGTGTCATTACGCACCGCCGTGTGTGGTGATGGAACTTGTAGAAAAACTGAAAGGTCGGTAATTTACCGGCTTTTCTTTTTGCCTTAAAACGTCTAGTCGATCAAATGTTCGATTGTTTCGCATATATTTTCGATCGTATAGTGAAAATGTTAATCGCAAAGAAAGGAGAAACGATATGACAGATCATGCTACTGTGATATTGTACGATCACATTACGAGCAGCTACACTAAGCACAGGTATAAAACTCTGAAAAAAGCTGTCAGGCGATTGGAAAATTTTGCGCTAAACGATTGTCCATACTATACGGATATATCGGTTCGGCAATACAAACAGATCCTTGGGCTTTTTTTTTTCGCAAATAATTTGAGCTGTATAGTGAAACGATTATATTTGTAAATTTAAGGAGGATAAAGAAATGACAAAAGAAGAGAAACTTGAGAACATTAGCAAGGTCGAGAAAAAGCTTGAAAAACTTGAAAAGAAAGGCTATAAACTTCTTGCACAGCTTCAGTGTGCATCGGAGTATAATGGCCTTGCTCAGGAATATGCTGAAAGAGCTTTCTCGAACTTTGCAAAGTGGGTTCGATCCGAAACATCTTCAAAAAGAGACTTTGTACACAAATTCGACAAATAATCGATCAAACGTCACGCTCAGGCAGAAATGTTTGGGTGTGATTGTTTTTGCTATAATTGGTTCGTTCCTTGGATAATTATGCATTAAGAAAGGAGAAACTTATGGGAACGAACATTAGAACCACGTTGTCTAAAAAGGGGCTTATTATTTGCCAAAGCACAGAAGATTAGAGCTCGTTCACTTCTGCTTGCAGTATCCTGACTGGAAAAAGGAACTTTTGGCGATAAATTATGCCTCTGTATCGCGTTTTCATGAAGTTAAGACGGATAATCTATCAGATCCAACCTCAAAAAACGCAATGAGGGCCGCCTATTTTAGTGAGAAAATGAAAATGGTTGAAAAAGCTGCTATGTTGGCAGATGAGAGCATAGCTAATTATATTCTCGAAGCCGCCACGACCGGAATCTCTTATTTAGCGCTAGCTAGCGATGGCATTCCTTGCTCGAAAGACTACTTCTATGACAAGTACAGGAAGTTCTTCTTTTGCTTAAGCGAACTTCGCAAATAATTTCATTTCTATAATGAGATGAAGAAAAGCAATAAGAAAGGAGAACTATTATGAAACTTATGATATGGCTTATCGCAACGTACATCGAAGGTTGCTTATACATAGCTAAATTTGCAGAGCTGTGTGTAGATTTCCTTGTGTTTGTAATAAGTGGAATAAGCGGTATGTTAGCAAGAAGAAGTAATGCAATCTAAAAACTAGACTTTATCTCCCCTATAAAGAAAGGGCTGAGGCGAATAGCTTTGGCTCTTTCTTTTTTTTTTGTCCGCAAGAAATTTGGCTGCTTTAATGGAACGTTGTATTTGAATAACGAAAGGAGAATTTTATGGAAACTGAATGCAAAAACGAATGGGCTGAAAGACTGATCAAAAGCAGCGAAGCTCTTGATAAGGCGTATGACAGCTTGGACGTAAACGAGGAGGACTACTATGATAATCTGAAAACGGTTAGTGCGTTTCACGAACGTGTTGCAACTGATTTCAATAACTATGTGACTATCAATAATGAGAAAGAAAAGCTCGCAGTCGAAGAGAAGAAAGGCGATGACGAGAAAAAGATCTCTATTATAGGTCACGTGCTTAGCGCGATCAGTATTGTAGCAGGAGTAGTGACATTCCTGGCCGATGAGAAGGGACGTGACCGGCGTTTCGACATGGCACATACGTTTGAAGAGACTAACGCTTATCTTAAGTCATCTGACAAGTTGGCTGTTCGTGAAGGCTTAGAAGAACCAAGAAGAAATTTCTTTAACCTGTTCAAAAGATGATTCCACAGAAGAGTCACAGGCAGAAATGTTTGTGGCTCTTTTGTTTTCGCAAGAATTTATGTGGCTATAGTGAAACACTGTTATATTTTAAATTCTAAAAGGAGGAGCAAATATGAAGAAAATCGAAACCGAACGAGAGTTTCTGGAGCGAACTATCGGGTACTTAACTGACGATCATATTCCAGATTACAAAAAGCACGGCTACCGGGAAGCGATTAAAACTGTCATTTTTGGCATTATAACCGCCATCGGATTCGCCGGCGTTAAAAGTAGCTGGCGTAACATCGGTCGGTACGAAGGGGACATTGCCGTAACAGAAAACGAAATTAAAATGATGAAGTCGCGTATTGACTTCCTTAAGGAACAGGAAAATAAAGAGTAATTCAAAAGGGGAGCATCAGACAAAATTGTTTGGTGCTCCTCATGTTTTTAAGAAAGGAGACTACATGAGCGAATTTAATCATCCGATTCTGTTTTGTATCTGTGCGGCAATCACAACCGTGTACCTTATTCTTGAGCCTCTCTCCTGGATATTTGCGGTCGATCCGTTGATTGATAGCGCCCACTTTTTGGCCGTTGCTACGATCGCAAGTCTTCTTATCTTCGTTATCGCTGAGGATAAGCTAAAGCGCAAGAAAGTTTAACCCTATAGTGAAAAGCTAAAACTTATATTTTCAAAAGGAGGAACAAATATGAAAAACGAAAAGGCATTTTTAAACGACATTGTGAACCACCTTGAAAAGGATCACAAGCCGTTTTACAAGAAGAAAGAGAACAAGTACACAGCGAAGGGTTGCCTGTGGTGGACTGCAGGTGTACTCTCGCTGGTGGCAGCTGTCTCCAACCTTTGTAAAGCGTCTGAGTGGCACGGTAAGGGTGATACACTCGAATGCGAAGTTGAGATGCTGAAACGTCGAAAGGCAAAAGTTGAAAATAATAAAGAGCAGTAATTCAAACGAGGAGCATTAAGCAGAAATGTTTGGTGCTCCTCATGTTTTTAAGAAAGGATCGAACTATGACAAGAAAAGAATTTATGGAGCTTGCGTTTCCTGAAAACTTAAATGTGGCTCTTAGAATCATTGCTCAATTCGAGGACAAGTCTCTTATTTGCATGAACAACGGCGCGGTCATGACCAGAACGATACTATCCGCTCTTCCTGATAGATCGGCCAAAATTTTACTTGAAAGATATGCCGGTCACAAGACATTTAAAGAAATCGCGGACCAATATGGTGTGACAATCGAACGCATCAGACGGGTTGTACATAAAAGCGAGCGGGCACTTCTTGAACACATCACATCATCGGCAAAAACCTGTTGTCAGGATAATATTAGAGAGACTTCGGTACTGGATTACCTCAAACTGATAACAGACGAGCGGGAAGGCATCTCCATAAGAACTACGAACGCGATAAGAAGAGCGTATAAAAGCGGGCTGTATGCTTCAAAGATAACAATTAACCCATACCTTACTTGCGATCTTAAATCCGACAATAGCGTGCTTCGGTCGGTTCGTTGGTGTGAAACCGTTGGCGACCTTGTTAGACTTGTACGAAGCGGCGAGATCATGAACATCAGAAACTTCGGAGAAAAATCCCGCAAGTATCTGGTGAAAAGATTGCTGGCTGATGGCATCACGAAGGAAGAGCTTGGAATTTGGGAGGACAGTGATGAATAAGGACGATGTCGGCAAACTCATTATATTTTCTGATAAAAATGGCGGCTTGACCAAAGAAGAGTTTGACAAGTATATGGACGAGCTGGTTATGAAAAAGATTGAAACCGAACTTGCAAAAACTCAGCGGGAAAGGCGAATTGACACACTTAGCAAGTCTCGTGAGGAGCACCAGCTTAGATATTCAAAAGAGCGGTATGGAGACGAGTTGCATACGTCGATTGCGTATTTCAACGGGTGGTCTAATATTTCGAGTCTGGTCCGACTAGCTTTTAATGCCAAGAATGTGGCAAGGATCGAAGACAAGGAAAAAGCCAACGCTATGGCTAAAGAATTGTCGGATATTTTCTTCAAATATGCAAGATTTGAGTAAGAAAGGAGGATGACGAATGACTAAAGAAGGGTTCACCGTAAAAGAAACTGCTGAGTATTTTGGCGTGAGCGACAAAGCTGTATATGCCTGGATCAAAAACGGGAAAATTGAAGCTATAAGAAAATCTCCTCGATTGGTCATCATACCTCCGAGTGCTATTGAGCGGTTCGAAAGCGCTGGCGGGGTGAAAAAACACCATAAAAAGATAGAGTATGAGACACCGTTTGTGGCAAGTCTTAATGCAGCTCAGCGTGGATATCTTGCTGATTTCATGACAGGCCTTTTCTATCTTATGGAGAGCGCCACACCGGAGCAGGAAAGCTATATTAAGAAGCTTATCCTTGAGATCGTCGATCCCAAATACCGCGAAAAGATTAAGGAGGCTGTTGAGATATGAACGCCTTTGATGAATTTATGGATCAATACAAAATATACGGAAACGGCACAGAACTTGTGCCGATA
>Ga0326512_10000304_pt1 | contig 41854 bp, 19 predicted proteins | sample 1_2617_0518_D_FD_203652 | JGI IMG/M metagenome (GOLD analysis project Ga0326512, IMG submission 203652) | Bovine rumen microbial communities from UC Davis, California, United States - 1_2617_0518 | ecosystem: Host-associated > Mammals > Digestive system > Stomach > Rumen | place: USA... | reverse complement strand
ATAGGGGAAAAAATTATTTTTGCACAAAATTAAACAAACGTGCGCGAAAACTAACTAACAAAACAAATAATACTCAACAAGCCTGATTCAAACTTTAAAATTGTTATGAAAAGATTAATTTTTACATTCGTCATACTGTTGACAGCATGTATGAGCATTTTTGCTCAAAGATATACAGATAAGCTTTCACGCGGCTTAGTAGCCACGAAGGCTTCTTCGGGTGTATTCGTTTCTTGGCGAATGCTGGGAGAAGAGTACTATGATGTGAAATATAATCTGTACTACAATGGAACAAAAATTGCTTCTAACTTAACGAAGACTAACTATTCCCATTCAGCTGGAACGACATCTGGCTCCTACCAGGTTGCAGCTGTTGTACGTGGGGTGGAGCAAGAGAAATGTCCTGCTGTCAAGCCATGGGCAAGTAACTGCTTGACTATTCCGACACAGAAAATAACAGGACGTAATGGCGCTGATGTGACTGGCAATTATAGTTTGAACGATATTTCCCTCGGTGACGTTGACGGAGATGGTATTCCGGAATTTCTCGTTAAGCGCCCTTGTAGCGTAGCATATGACATGTCGCAGAAAAATTGTTTCCACGTACTTGATTGCTATGATTATAAAGGCAATCGTTTGTGGTGGATAGATCTTGGCCCTAATATGTTGGCAGGTGCTGATGAACAGTGGGATGCTGTGATGTTCGACTGGGATGAGGATGGAAAGGCTGAGGTCCTTATGCGCATACAGGATAATGCTATTATCCACTATGCTGATGGTACAACTCTGAATATTGGTGATATGTCTGTCGATACCCGTTGGAATGGTATGGAATATACATCTTCCGGTAATGAGTATCTGCTCTATCTCGAAGGCGCAACAGGCAAACCATATCAGATAGGTCCTACTTCTCATCCTAACTATATGGACTTTCCAAATCCACGTGGTCAGGATAGTGATTGGGGCTCTGGTATTGTGGGCCACCGTTCTACAAAGCATTACTTTGGCGCGCCTTATCTTGATGGTCGTCATGCAAGTATCTTCCTTGGCCGTGGTTGCTATACAAAACACATGATGAAGGCCTTTAAGGTCGATCCTGCTACTCACGCTTTGACATTGCAGTGGTCGTGGGATAGTGCATTGTCTGGTCCTTGGTTCGGACAGGGCTTCCATAACTTCGCTATTGGTGATGTTGACTGGGACGGACGTGATGAGATTATCTTCGGTTCTATGGTGATTGACGATAATGGTAAGGGACTTTCTACTACAGGCTTAGGACATGGTGACGCACAGCATTGTTCTGACTTTGACCCATATCGTAAATATGAGGAACAGTTTACATGTAATGAGAGTAGACCAGCCAATAACTATCGTAATGCTGTAACATCACAGTTGTACTATCGTCAAACAGGTTCTGGCGATGATGGTCGTGGTTTGATGGCAAACTTCACTAATGACTATCCTGGCTCTGTTGGACGTTCTGTAAGTTCTGGATGGGTTGGATCATGTGCTGACAAGATTATATCAGAACTTAATGGTGATGCCTTTATCAGTTGGGGCGACCTCAATCAACGTATATATTGGGATGGTGACCTTTTGGATGAGTATTTTGATAGCCCGGGAACGGAAGGCTATGGCGCAATTTATAAGCCGGCAGGTGCTGGTCGTTGGAATTTCCAAGGTTCAAAATGTAATAACTGGTCAAAGAATAATCCTGGTGCTATTGGTGATATCCTCGGTGACTGGCGTGAGGAACTTGTTATGCGCAATGATGCTAATAATGCCATATTGGTATATACCACACAGGAACCAACGAATTATGGTATTCCGACTTTATGGTCTGATCATCAGTATCGTAATGCTATGGTATGGCAGTCTATGGGATATAATCAGCCACCTCACAAGTCATACTTCTTAGGTGAGTTGGAAGGCATTACTCAGGCTCCTCCTACGAATACTATGACAGGACGTACAGAGATTGAGAATGGAGGCACTATAACATCCGTTGATGAACACTTGTTGGTATGTGAGACCAATGATACAAAGATTACAATACAGGATGGGGCAAGCCCATACATGGTTACTTTCAACGTCCCTTCATGGGTGCAGGGAACAGCTGGGAGTGGCGCTACCGCTCAAAATACACCAATTACTTATCAATACTTCACCTGTACTGTTGAAGGTGGTGCATTGACAGGTTCTACACGCGTCGTTAAGCAGGGCGATGGTATATTGACGCTTCCTGCTGTTGATATGACATATACTGGCGAGACAAATATATGGAATGGTACAGTAAACCTTAATGGTTCTTTGTCAAATTCTCCTGTTTGGCTTAATCGTTTTGCAGTTCTCAATACCCCAGCCAAGTCTGTCACTGTGAAGTCCTTGAAAGCAGATTATGGTTCAGAGGTGAATATCGGTGGTACAGATGCTATTGGTGAGATAACCTCTACAGAACCTGTAACTTTAGGTTTCGGGTCACGTATAACTTTTGATATCTATTCTGAGGGATTCCGTGCGGACAAGATAACTGCCCCAAGTCTTGTAATAGAGAAAAAAGATTGGAAGTATGGACCAAAGTATCTTGTTCCAGTATTCGAGTTTGTAACCCATCCGGCAAGCGGAGATGAAACAATAGCTCCTGGAACTTATAATCTGGGTAAGCTTGATGTTGTTTCAGGTGATTTGCAGGATATCAAGATTGAAGGTATCTCAAAACTCAAGGCATCATTGACTAGAAACGCAGATAACGAACTCCTTCTGACACTCTCCGGAGTACGTGATGCAGGAGATATCAGGTGGCAAGGCAATGTGTCCTCTATATGGGATTATGCTAATACAGAGAACTTCGTTTCCAATGATCAGACCCAGACGCCTGAGATATTTGTTGAAGGTGATAAGGTGCACTTTACTGATGAAGCGAAAACGTATAATGTCCTTATAAAAGAAGGTTTGGAACTTTCTGTTGATACTATGTTCTTTGACAATGCCTCAAAGAGGTATACTCTTGGTGGAACAGGCAAGATTGTTAAGGGTAATTTTGTAAAGTCAGGCGATGGTACTGTTATTATTTCGGGTGATCATACATTTGTTGGAGAAGTCCACCTTCGTGGTGGTGTGACAACTGTCAGCAGCCTTGCAAGCAGTACGCAGCCATACGGAAATTTAGGTAACGTAAGGTCAGGAACTTCAGCATTTACCATAGAGGATGGCGCTGTTCTCAATACAACTGCAGCAGTGAAGAATGGCTCCTTGATAAGAATCTTTGCGGAAGGTGTTATTACCAATTCGGCAACATTCACTCAGGAGAAGGCTATTACAGGTGACACCCTGATAAAACGAGGGAGTGGATATTTCGATATGCAAGGAAGCCTGTTGGCAAAGAGTCTTCGTGTTGAAGGCGGTACGTTTGCTATGTCGAGCGGATATTCAAATAAAGTTATTCTCGCAAGTGGTGGCTCTTTGTCAGGAGCAGCATTTACGTCATCTCCTTTGCAGATTTTAAATGGCGCGAAAGCTGCACTTACAGCAATAGAAAGAACAAGCTATTCCAATACATTGACAGGTAATGGACAGATTACTGTTTATAGCAGTGCTGTACCAGGCTCAGGTTGGTATGCTACCCGTACGCCTCTTCGCTTTAATATGAAAGGCTTTGGTGGCACTTTGGTAGCTCAGGCTGTTCACGCAGCAGATGGTCGTTTTACATTTGATACCGCAAATGGTTCTGACTCGTTGACTCTCAATATACCTTCTGCTATCGTTGTACAAAATAGTGGAAAGACGCTTCGCGTTGGTCAGGTTACAGGTGATGGATCTTTGGGCGGCTATTGCTCTTTTTCTAATGATGGCTCCTCTGGTATAAATACATGGCAGGTAGGTAATGATAAGGACTTTACCTTCAATGGTGGTGTCGTTGCCTCGGATAAGTTTATAAAGAAAGGTACAGGAATGATGACTGTTGGAGCTACGGGTAAATGGACTTCTTCTGGTGCAGTGACTATTGAAGAAGGAGAAATACATATTCTTACCAATGCTTCAAGTTCTAAGATAGGCTCTCTTGGTACTGGCGCATTGACTGTTGAGGCTGGTGCGAAACTGTCCGGCTTCACAGCAACATCTAAGGATCTTGCTGCTAATATTCCAATGACTAATTCTTCTTATATCGTCAATGGTACAATAAATCCTTGTTGTGAAGGTACAACGCTCTTCAATTATTCGTATGCAAATATGGGTGGAAAGAATGTGACCATTAATAAAGATGGAAAGTTGGAAATTATGGCAGGCATCGTTACCAGAACGACTCGCAGTGCCGCATGTTTGACAAATGTTGGTACTTTGACAATGCGAGATGGCTCTATCATATCTCTGTCATTCCATAGCCTGTTCAATCCAGCTGAAAAGATAACGTCAGAAAGTAAACCTGATGTGTATACCATATTCGAGGCTAAATCATTATCAATAGGAGATGTGATTTTGGATTTGCCAGATCTTTCGCAGTACAGTGACCATCTCTACTATGACTGCAGTCAGATTAAAAATGGTATAATCTCTGTATGCTATCGCGAAGCTACAGGTATTAAGCCTATAGGTATGGATGAGCAGGTGACAGTTGAAGTTATCAGTACTTCGGGTGTGACGATGATGACCTATCAGAGCACATACTCCGCTGTTAAGTCTAACTTCCGCAACACTCCTGTTCCCCAGGGTATGTACATCTTGCGTGTTAGCAATGATAAGGGAAACCGTCAAACAATGACTATAAAGAAATAAATGAAAAAGAGATTCCTAACCTTATTGGCCTTTGGTGCCATGTTAATGTCTGCTACAGCAGAAACCTTCAAGGTCCCTGCTACGGAGCAGTATCCGTACTATTATTCTGTCGATGTCCCTGATGGTAATTATCGTGTTACCGTGGTTTTGGGCAGTAAGAAAAAGAATACGGAGACCTGCGTTCGCGCTGAAAACCGCCGTCTGTTTGAACAGAAAGTGGTACTTAAGAAAGGACAAACGCAGACATTTTCATTTGTCGTGAATAAACGTTCTGTAGATATCCCATCCTACATAAAGGGTGGAAAGGAACGTCCGGCATCTAAAGTGCGCATCAAACCGGGTGAGATTGGTTCATTTTCATGGGACGATAAACTGACCCTTGAATTTAATGGTGCAGCTCCTTGTGTGCAGAGCATAACGGTTGAGCCGGATACTACGGCAATTACAGTCTTCCTGTGCGGCAACAGTACTGTTGTTGATCAGGGTAAAGAGCCGTGGGCTTCATGGGGGCAGATAATTCCGTTCTGGTTTAATGATAAAGTTGCTATCTGCAATGTTGCTGAGAGTGGACTTACGGCAGGCACATTCTTGGCACAGAATCGTTTGGAGAAGATTCTCTCAATGATGAAGACTGGTGACTATGTTTTCTGTGAATTTGGCCATAATGATGAGAAAGAAAAGGGGCCAGGCACTGGAGCATGGTATCACTATACTGTAAATCTCAAGAAATTCGTTGACGAAGTAAGGGGAAAAGGTGGTAATATAATTTTTTGTACACCTACCCAACGTCGTTTCTTTGATGGCACAACTATCCGCAATACACATGGAGATTTTCCTGATGCCATGAAGGCTGTGGCAGTCAGAGAAAACGTTCCACTCATCGATTTGAATGCCAGTACCAAGGTGCTCTTCGAGACCATGGGAGTAGAAGGCTCAAAGAAATTACTGGTGCATTACAAAATCGGTGATTTCCCTTGGATGGATAGAGACTTTGCAGATAATACACACTTCAATCCCTTTGGAGCTTATGAAGTGTCAAAACTGGTGGTTATGGGCTTGAAGGAGATAAATTCACCATTGGTACAGTATCTTCGTCCCGAATGGCAGGACTTTGATCCGAAGAATCCTGATAGGGCAGAGGAGTTCTATTGGCCACAGTCCATATACTATGATGCAAAAAAACCTGACGGAAATTGATGAATATAAACTATTATAAACAAAAACTATGAAAATGAAGTTAAAAAAGTATCTACTTGCTTCTGCAGTGCTGGCATTATTCAGTATGTCAGCTACCGCACAACGTACTGTTGATAAACTTGATCGAGGCCTCGTTGCCGTAAAGTCGGGCAGTTCAACCTTTGTTAGTTGGCGCATTCAACCTGATGAGTATTATGACGTAACCTATACGCTTTATCGTAATGGTTCTAAGATTGCTGAAGGTCTTACAGTATCAAACTATAAGGACAATCAGTATTCGGCATCCAATACCTATAAGGTAGAAGCTGTAAAGCATACTGGCAACGTAATGAGTGGTGAAGTGACACCTTGGGCAGCAAATTATTTGGAGATTGTTCCAAAGCACCCTGATGAGATAAGCTCTACTCTTGTTCCAAATGACGCTTGCTGCGTTGATGTCGATGGCGATGGAGTGGTAGAAATCCTTCAAAAGTTTGACAACCGCGACGAAATGGACGCACGCTTCCCAAAGGAAGGTCATAATGGTGAATATACCATCATGGAGTGCTTGAAACTTGACGGCACAGTTCTGTGGTGGGTTAACTGCGGTCCTAACATGGGCGATTTTCAAAATAACGAGCAGAATATCGTTGGCTATGACTGGGATCTCGATGGTAAAGGTGAAGTAATAATGCGACTTTGTGAAGGTGCTACTGTTCATATGCATGATGGTACTACATATACTGTTGGTGCTGATGGTAAGAATGGAACATCGTGGACAAACTATCGTGTGCCAAAAGGTGAAGGTTCTGTAGAGTATTTTACTCACTATGGTAATGAGTTCCTATACTATTGTGAAGGTGCTACAGGTAAGCCATATCAGTGCATAGAGTATCCTTGTAAGCGATTGGAGGATAATGAGTGGGGTACTCTCTCAAAAGGGCAGTATCTCTATAATAACTCTTTGGCTACATTTGAGGGACGCTTGAATGCTGCATGGGGTGACGGCTATGGTCACCGTTCTAACAAGTTCTTCTTTGGTGCTCCATATCTTGATGGACGTAAACCAAGTATCTTCCTCGGTCGTGGTATCTACACGCGTCATAAGTTTGTTGCACTTGATGTTAATCCTGAAACTCATGCTCTGACGCAACGTTGGACATGGACATGTAATCAAAAGGGCTCTCCTTGGTATGGCAATGGATACCATAACTATGCTATCGTCGATGTTGACTGGGATGGCCGCGATGAGATAGTATGGGGCTCAATGGTTATTGATGATAACGGTAAGGGACTTTCTACAACAGGCTTTGGACATGGTGATGCACAGCATCATGGTGACCTTGATCCATATATGTGGGGACAGGAGGGATGGTTCTGTCTGGAAGATCGTCCAGGTAATAACTTCCGTGACCTTACGACATCAAAACTTTATCATCGTTTCAGTGCAGGTGATGATGATGGTCGTGCTATTGCCGGTAATTTCTCTAATGCATATCCTGGTTGCCAGATGTCATCTGCACGAGAGAGTATGATAACGTCTTCTGTAACCCACGAGAATTTACCTGTATCAACATCTGCCGCTACTGGTATGTCACAAAATTTCCGTTGTTACTGGGATGGTGACCTTTGTGAAGAAACGTTTAACTACATAAATGGTAAGAATACTGCTGGTTCCATAAATAAGTTTGGTGTTGGCTCTATAGAAACTCTTTCTGGTTCCCTCACTAATAATGATACTAAGGGTACACCAAACTTTATGGGTGATATCCTTGGTGACTGGCGTGAGGAATTTATTATGCGTACTGCTGACAATAATATCCGCATTTACACTACTACAACTCCAACTAAGTGGCGTAACTACTCTTTGTGGTATGATCATCAGTATCGTAACGGCATGGTTTGGGAAATGTGCGGATATAATCAGCCACCTCATACATCTTACTTTCTTGGTGAACTGGAGAATATCACAGCAGCTCCTCCTGCTCTTGCTATGACAGGACGTACTGAGGTTGCTAATGGAGGAACAATTTCAAATAATGGTGAGGATGTCATCACTTGTGAGACAAATGATATGACAGTATCAGTCGCCGATGGTGCTACACCTTATATATATATAGATAATGCTCCATCATGGGTACAAGGTTCTGCTCCATCTGAGGCAACTGGTTCCAATTATACAATAAAATACAACTATTTTACACATACCCTTACAGGCGGTGCCTTTGCTGGCGATATGCGTCTTATAAAGCAGGGTGATGGTACTCTCGTGCTTCCAAATGTCACTGAGACATATAAGGGTAATACCGAAGTGTGGGCTGGTAAGTTGTCATTTGATGGCACTATGCAGAACTCTCATGTGTGGCTTAATCGTCATACAACCTTGTTCTCTAATGGCGGTAACTTCGCTGCTGGCGTTGAGGCATACTATAATTCTATCATCAATCCTGGTGGCACAGATGCTAAGGGAACTATCACCATCTCTGACCTTACTCTTGACTTTGGTGCACAGTTAGCACTCGATTTGTATGCTGAAACTCCGGCATCCAACGACTTGCTGAAACTCAACAGCCTGACTCTGAATATGCAACCTGCTGCTTTTGGCAACTATGGCCCAGAACATAAGGCTCCTATCTTCAATATTAATGCACATTGCCTTGCAGGCAAGACAATGCTTGAGGCTGGTGATTATCTTATTGCAGAAGTGGCAACCATTAACGGTGATATTGCATCTGTAGAAATTACTGGTCTCAATGGTGCTAAAGGTACTCTCGTTTACGAAAATAGTAAAATCTATCTTCGTGTAGAGGGCATGCGTGATCCTACTGACGTAACATGGTCAGGTACTGTTGACTCAAACTGGGATGTTGCTACTACAGCGAACTTCCTTAATGCTGGCTCTCAGGATATCTTTGTAACTGGAGATAATGTTACCTTCAATGATGAGGCAACAAACAAAACTATTTCTGTAGGCACTGGAATCATGCCTTCTGCTGTTATCTTTGATAACTATCAGTCTGATTATACCTTGTCAGGTAACTCTATACAGAGTGGTACATTTACCCAAAAGGGTTCTGGTACAACAACTATCAACAATACCAACTCTTTCAGCAGCGCAACCATTGCAGGTGGTAATGTTCAGGTTGCTTCTTTGGCCAATACGGATGGCGTGGATGTTGGTTCTCTTGGTGATGTCAATACAAGGATTACAATCCAGAATGGTGGCGCATTGCAAACCTCTGCCGCTATTACTACTACTCAGAAGTTGGCTTTGGGCGAAGATGGCGGTGGATTCAATGTAACTGGTAATACTCTTACTATCACAAAACCAGTTACTGGTGGCAGCAAGCCTGTATTTAAGAATGGTTCTGGAACATTGAACTTCGCAAGCAGTGCTGTTAATAACAATTTTGGCGTGTTTACCGTTGAGGCTGGTACTATTCAGTGCGAGCCTGACTATAATACGGGAACAACAACATTTAAGGATACACTGGTGTTGCGTAATGGTACTACATTGAGGCATAACAACGGAACAGGAAGTTATAATACAGATGTTACAAAGATTAAGATAAATTCTGGTTCTGCTAAGTGGTATCTGGACGGACGTTGTAACTACCTTAATAAACTGTTTGGTGCTGGAACTTTGGTGCTTTATCCACAAGGTACTGTAAGTCGTACAATGATACAGTTTACAGGAAATGACTTCACTGGTACTGTAGATATGGAGAAGAATGGTTCTTCTGCAAATCTTAATGGATATGATGGCTATCTACTTAATCTGCCAAAGGCTACTCTTAAAGTGGGATCTGGTTTCACACTCCATACTGAGAACGTTCAAGACGGAAAGACTACAAACATTAAGGTAGCAAAGGTATCAGGTGATGGTAATATTACTGGTAATGGTATATTGTATGTCGGTTCTGATGGTGATGATTACTTCACTTATTCTACACCATGTAGCGTGAAGGTTTATAAAGTAGGTACCAACGAGATGCGCCTTACCCCTGGAAAGATTTCTGCTGCACTATACGTAAATGGTGGTACATTGAGAATTAATGGTTCTACCAGTCTTGCAAATGGCGCATATACTACTCAGATTAACTCTGGCGCTAGACTCTATGGTGCTCATTACCTACAAAACTGCTATGTCAATAATGGCGGCATACTCGATATCTATAGTACGCTTAAATCAACTGCTACCTCTAAGATAGAAAATCTTTTGAGCCTCAGTGCAGGTGGTACTATAAATCTCTATCTCAGAACAAATGGTACCAGTCTTTTAAACTCAAAGATTACAGCTAATAGTTTAACCTTGAAAGGTAATCTCAATATTAAATCCGTTTCTGACATCGAAGGCTCATCTTATACATACACACCTGAAGTAGGTCAGACATTTACTCTTTGGGAGGTAAATATCTTTAATGGTAAGGCCTCTGATGTAAACTTGACACTGCCTGACCTGCCTGCAGGAATGGAGTGGGATACATCAGAACTTTTTGCTGCAAAAGGTGTTCTCAGAATTGCCCAGGCAACAAATGTTAAGGAGGTCAAGAATGCTGGCGATGTAAAAACAACTGTTGAAATCTATAATGCTGAAGGTGTAAAGGTGGGAACATACAACTCTACTGTCGCTGGTGCAAAATATGATTTCAAACGCAAGAATCTCCCAGAAGGCATCTATGTACTTTCTGTTGTTGATGCCAATGGTAACAAGCAAACAATAGAGGTTATGAAATAAGAAATTAACCTTCTTCTGTTAAAAAAATATAAAAGGCGCGCCTTCGGGGGCGCTTTTTGTGTTTTGTATCAAAATTAATATATATCTTTGCACCGAAGAAAGTAACGCAAATACATCTTTATTTATTAATATATTTTATTAACTAATCTATTTATTAACATGATGAAACGTTTACTTTTTAGCGCTCTAACAGCGCTGTGCGCTTTCTCTGCAAATGCAGCAGTTGGCGATTACGTTTACACTCCTCAGGGACGTTTCCAGATTACTAGTGAAACAGACCTGATGAATGGAGCTGGTGCTTTTACATCTGAGACTCTTGAAGGGTGGCAGGCTCTTCCAGAAACATCCAAAATCAGCGATCAGTTTGCTGTAGGAGTTGATGGTGGTGTGAACTATGCTTATAGTGTGAAAAGCGATTTTTACGAGGGCATGACATTTACCACCGCTAACCTGAATCCGGCAAAGACTTACGTTGTTTCTTACAAAATGAGAAATGCGGTTGAGTCTGCTCCTACAATTCCTCTTTACACTTTGACGGATACAACTGCAACTCGTGTGAATACTGCTAACGTTGTTTCTATTAAAGGTGCAGTTGATGAGACCAATGTAGTTACTTACAATGCTGGTACTGAGACAACTACAGATTGGGTTACTTATTGCTTTGCAATCGAGGGTGACGGACAGCAGCGTACACTTACAATCAGCCTTAACACAATGTCAACAACATTGCAGATTGCTGACATGAAGATTGTGGAGGCTGTAAAGGTTGCTGATGATCGTGATGCCAAGCTCAAGGCTGACTATGCTTTGGCTGCCTACAACTTGACAGACTGGACAAAGTTTGACAGTGATTTAAAGCAGTCTTATCCAGCAAAGGATCTTATTATAGCTTATGGTCAGGTTGCTAGTCTTACTGATGATATGCGCACAGTATTGGCAAAGTATATTGACCCAGCTACAATCGATGCAGAATGTCCTGGCTTTACAGATAATGAAGAGGAATATGCTAAGCGCGTTGAAAAATATACTGAGAAGTTGAATGCTTTCAGAAGCAATGCAATGTTTGCGTTTATCGATGTAACAAAGAACAGTCCTGCAAGCACAGGTGCAAGCTACGAGCACTTAGGATTTAATACTGGCTCAAAACTACAAAAAGTAAGTACTATTGGTGGATGGGATTTAGTAGATGAACGTGGTCGCGGATTCGCAGAGGCAAATAACTGGGCTCACGTTGGTCACTATCAAGGTGGACACGCAGGTTTCGCAAAAGCAGAATTGACGAAGGAATTTGACCTCTTCGCTGGTGTTTATGTATTCTCTGCTGATATGTCTGCATATGTTACTTTAAGTGCTAAAAATGATAAAGATACTTGGTCAGCAAATACAAGTCTGACCACTGGCGATGGTTATGTATATGTAACAGACGCTGGCGGTCAGGTAGTTGCAACTACAGAGTCTGAGATGGTTGCATTACCACCGATTGCTGCTAATAATCAAAATGCTAACAATTGGGCAAGAGTGCTTCTGCCTATTCAGATTAAAGAAGATGGAAAATATACAGTACATATGGTGGTTAAGAATAGATTCCCAACTGCAAATTATGGCTGTTTCGACCTTTTCCGTTATCCGGAACTGTATGGTCAGTCACTTGGTGAGTTCACAGCAGCGCAGAAAGATTATATTACTAAGGTAAGAGATCAGATTGCTGCTATGCGCACTGCATATGATACCTCTGTTAAGTATGCTGAAGATACGGAGGGTAAATACAGCTGGTACAAGGGGTCTGTTGCTGACACAGCAGCGATTTATAAGGAGTTCCTTGATTTCTACGAGGGCTTGTCTGATGCTGATATAGTTAACGGTTTCGAAGATCCATTGTCAAAGGCTGCTAAGGCAGAGTGGACACCAGGTGAAGGTGAGGACCCAGAAGCATGGGATTATGTATTCAGCTTTGAGAAGTATGATCTTGGTACACAGAATGCTACTGATAGTTTGACAAATCGTTCTGTACGTCCATTACTTCGTCTTAACGAGCACTTCTTGGCATACAACCAGGTTCTCTTCGATTTTGTTGATGCTATTAATAAAGGAAAGGCTGCTTTGAGTGATCGTATGACTGCAGGAAAGACTGGATATGCAACTCTTGAGGGTGTAGTATCAGGCGCAGAGGGTGCATATAATGACTACAAGGAAGATCCAGGTGATGCAACGACTTTGGTAGATGAGTATATCCCTGCCGTTCAAGATGCGACAGCTGGTATAATACAGGCTATTACAGAATTCAATGAAAGTGGTTACAACCCAGGCGAAGAACCTGTTGTTATCAGAAACTTCGACTTCGAGGATGCTGCTGCGTTCACATTGGATGATCCTACAGTAGAGTCAGGTACTGGTACCGGTAAATATACAAGTGAGACGGGTGTTATGACATTTAATGCTCTTGAAACAACAGCCAACGGAACAGCTTTTGCTAATGGTTGGTATGATGGCAGTGCATGGACAAATCAGGGAATCCTCCGTGTAGGTAACGGCAATGGTACTATCGCTCTCAACCCAGAAGAAATGGTAAGCGGTTCTGATGGTCTCCATGTTTCATGTGACTACTATTTCGGTAACCTTAGCGGAAAAGAAGGTGGTATATATCTGGAAGATTCAGAAGGTGGCAAAGTAGCTGGTTTGTTGTGCAGTAAGTACAGTGGAACATCATCTTACAATCCATTCGGAGTTGATTATGGCGCAGACTTCTCTGCAGTAGGTGATAGAAATAATTCAAATGTTGCTGTCGCAGCTGAAAGCAATAAGACACACTTTGACTTCTATCTTGACTATGGCTTGAAGACAATGTATGTTGTTATCAACAATGCTAATAAGAAGACTGTTAATAAGAGATATGATGTCGCAATGGAGAATCAGAACCCTGTTGCTGCTATCGTAATAAACTCTAACTATAACAACGCTGATCGTCGTAGCTGGGTTGACAATGTCGTAATCGAGAAGATTCCACTTCCAGTTCCAGCTGGTTATTACGCTGTTAAGATTGCTGAAGGTATCGAGAACGGTACTGTTGTAGCAGTTCCTTCTACTGCAAAGGCTGGTGACGAGGTAACAATCAAGGCTACTCCAGCTGAGGGTTATGAACTCGCAAGTGTAACAGTTACCTGTGTTAATTCAAATCAGGCTGTAGAAGTTGTTGACGGTAAGTTCACTATGCCAGAGGATGATGTAACAGTAAATGCTGAATTCCAGCAGAAGCAAAGCATCCCAGGTGATGTAAATGGTGACGGTGAAGTTAACGTAGGCGACTTGGTATGTGTAAGTAACTTCATGGCTGGTGAAGCTGGTGATATTACTAAGGAGGCTGCTGATGTTAATGGTGACGGTGAGGTTAACGTAGGTGATATGGTTACTATCACTAACATCATGGCAGGCAATGAGTAATGTCAGTTGTCTTAAGATTTTATTAACAATTTAAAATTAAAGAAACAATGAAAACAATAAAAGCTATTATTTTATGCGCCCTGCTTACATTAACCAGTAGCGCATTCGCTCAAGACGATTTTACAATGTCTTTCAGCGACGTTAAGATAGAGGCCGGAGGAACAGCAGATTTGAATGTTACCTTCGATAGTAAAGTTGTTATAGCAGGTTGGCAGATGTTCCTGTATCTTCCTGAAGGCGTAGAGATTCTCTACAATTCCGATGATGATGAATATGCCATCGAGCTATCAACCTTGCATCACAAGAAGCACGTTTGTGAGGTAACAAAAGCCAAGGACGGCTCAATGATGTTGGTAATGTCAGGCGGTACAAAGACTTACGAGATGAGTGGCAATCAAGGTGAACTTTGCACCATCACATTGAAGGCATCAGATAGTTTCTCTGGTACTTCCGATGTAGCCGTTAAGACTCTTCGTATCAGTGACAAGGACGGTAAAGCTTACGCTATGGCTGACACATCTTTCAAGATTGAGGCAGGTGCTACAGGCATCAAGGATGTTAATGCTGACGGTGGTAAGTCAGGCAACATCAAGGTTGTCGGCAAGGATGGCAGTTTGCTTATCAAGACTGTTGATGGCAAGGAGTTCAATGCTGTTGGTGGTCGCACAAAGTAAATTCTTATAATCTCTAATATTCGTAAGGGTTGGGTGTCTATCTCCCAGCCCTTATGTTTTTTCCCGGCATGGGAATATTTCGTTCCCACGGCGGGAAGAATTCTTATTCTTAGGTTTGACTTCGTCGATAATGCTTCTTCAATCTATTTTAGATTTTCTGCTCCCACGTTACTGTCCTGTCTGCAAGAATAAACTTCTTGTAGAGGAAAAGGCGATTTGTAAGAATTGCCTTTCGGATCTTCCTCGAACGCGACAGTGGTTTTTTCCACAAAATGGTTCTGGGATAGGTGAGAAAAAATTTGAGGAGGGAGACTTTGCAAAACTTTTCTGGACACGTTTACCAGAGCTTACAAAAGCGATAGCTTTTTTGAACTTTCGTCCTAAGTCAGAGATAGCAGAGATAGTCTATGACTTCAAATATCGTGGTATGAGAAATACTGCTGTAGAGATGGGGCGAATAGCAGCAGAGGAGATACTTTTATCGGGCTTTTTCGATGGCATTAATGCTCTTGTTCCATTACCCTTGAATAAGTCGCGATATAGAGAAAGGGGTTATAATCAAAGTGAACGCATTGCCTATGGTATAAGTCTTGTTACAGGAATTCCTGTAGAGACGAAATATGTCATCAGGCGTTCCTTCAAAACATCTCAGACATCATTGAATAAGATAGAGCGTCCTGATAATGTGAAGGATGTCTTCTGTTTAGGTGTTAAGGCTGACGAAATGCGAGGTAAGCATATTCTCATTGTTGATGATGTTGTTACAACAGGAGCAACAACTGCAGCATGCGCAAAGGTTGTTTTAAAGATACCAGATACCAAAGTTTCCATCTTTGCATTAGGCCACACGACTCATTGAATATTAAACTTTTGACCTATAACTTTTGACCTTATTGACAAAAACCATTGATTAAAATCATAAGTGTTTAAAAATTTTTTGTTAAATTTCTTGTGAATTTAATTTTTTTTTTGTTACTTTGCACCGGATTGACCACATGGATCTGTGCATATGGAGTGCTAATATCGTTGTTGGTCGCTATTAACTATCTGATATTAAATAATTTAACATAACTAAACAATATTAACTCTATGAAAAAACCCTTTTTCTATGCATCTCTTGTCTGCGTCTCTCTGATGTGGTCATGCTCTAAGGAGTATGCTGTTCCGGAAGACGAGGCACCAGAGTGGTTGGGTGAGAGTATCTATGGAGAGCTCCAGAATCCAAAGAGCCTTGTGGGTACATTTACGTACTACATGCGTCTTGCGGATGACTTGGGCTATTCTGAGGTGCTGTCGCGTACAGGTAGTAAGACTATCTTCCCAGCTAACGATGATGCTTTTAATGCATTTTTTGCAAGTGACAATGTGTTTGGTGTACACTCTTATGAAGAGTTGACTGTTCCAATGAAGAAAGCACTGCTTTATGGCTCAATGCTTGACAATGCGATCCTTGTCGGAGGTCTGTCAAACGTTTCCACCAGTGCTACATCTTACACTCAGGGAATGGCTATTAAGCATTCCACAAATGCCAGTGTAATGGACTCTGTGGCTGCTGTGAAATTTTATGAGATGCCGGATTACAACCCTTACTATGATTATTACAAGACTCATGGTGGATTGATGGCACTCTATGACAACTCTGTTTCTCCTTTGGTACATTTCACCAAGGAGTTTATGCTATCCAACAACATGACTTATGATGCATCTCCTACCAGTGATTTCTCAATCATCACGGGAACCACTTATGAAGAAGGAGCTGCATTTGTTTTTGACAAGGCAGTTATGAAACAGAGAGACAATGATGTCTATGGCAATGTAACTTGTCAGAACGGTTATATCCATCAGGTGGATGGCGTCCTCGTTCCCCCAGGCAACATTGCTCAGATGCTTCGCAATCAGGAGGATACAAAGTATTTCTCTCGAATGCTGGACTATTTCTCTGCTCCATTCTATGCAGCTCAGGAGACTGAAGACTATAGAACTGCCAAGAGAGAAGAGGGCGTATATTCTAACGATTCTATCTTTGGCATACGTTACTTCTCTGCATGGTCACAGGGGGGACGTAACGTGAAGTTGGATAAGGAAAAGAATGCGCATGAGGATTATCTCGATTGGGATCCAGGATGGAATGGCTATTATCCAAAGGGCGCTCCAGATCCTCTGACTGATATCGGTGCTATCATTGTTCCTGTTGATGATGCAGTATTTGAATTTTTCTCAACAACAGGTAGTTACATCTTTGATGACTACGGAAGCCATCGTACTGGTCCAGTGGTTAATACAAGAGAAAGAATGGGAGAAAACCTCGACTCTCTGTTCAGGGCTCGTCCTTCTATTGTAAAGGATATTATAACTAACCTGATGAAGGCAAACTTCACTACAACATTACCAAGTAAGTTCAATACCGTTTTGAATGATGCTTCTGAATTCATGAACGAGAATGGTGACCTTGACCTCTCTCATATGAAGCAAAAGGCCGATGGTAAATATGACGTGCTTGTAGCAAACAATGCTGTAGCATATAAGATGAACAATTTCATCTCGCCTGCAAAGTATCGTTCTGTTCTCGGTATCTCTGCGGTAAAGAAGGATTACAGTGTTATGAAGAATTTCCTTGAAGATAAGACAGAAGGTGGCTCTTCTTCTAAGTATGGTGCCGATATGTACTTCTACCTTATTTCAATGAAGTCATGGTTCAACCTTTTGCTTCCAAAGAATAGCAAGGTGGATAACTTCGCAAAAGACTTTATATATCTCGACCCATCATCAATAGGTCATAGTGATGGACCTCATTGCCTTCGCTTCTATTACGATGAAGAAGGTGTGTTGCAGTGTGACAGATATGTTGACTATGGTGGAACAAAAGTCATAGATGCTGCAAAGGGTGCTACAAAGGCTTCAAGTGGTGAGTTCAATACTGCTATCCAGGATATGCTCAACTATGCAACAATAGTTCTTGATAATGGTGATTATCTCGGCAAGGATGGTAACAACTATTATCAGACAAAACATGGCGGCACTGTATATTATAAAGATAATAAGGTATATGGTGGCGTACAGAAGGATGCTCTGAAAACAGGAGGAGCAGTATATATCGAGCCTTCAAACGTTATTGATGTAAATGATGAGGAAAATGGTAAGGTATATTGTCTTGACAGACCTGTACAGCCTACGGTTGTCTCTTCTATTGACATGTTACAGAGATATAACAGTGCGACAGTAGGTGATGGCTTTACCAAATTTTATGATTTCCTTAGAGGTTTTGGTACACATGATACAGAATTGGCTATAGTTGATCCTACATGGGCTACACCATCTGCCGTTTCAGGTAAGTCTGAGATAGATAAATTCCATATGATTGACATTGCTGCCAATACTCTTTCAGAGAAGGGTAATTTGTCATTCCTGAATGCTTATAACTATACTCTATTTGCTCCTACAGATGCTGCAATGGATATAGCATTCGCAAATGGTTTGCCTTCATGGGCTGATTTTGAAGCTACTGTGAATAGTGATCCGGACTTGGCTAAACAGATGGTATATACTATGCGTGATTTCGTTTACTATCATGTTATCAATGGTACCGTATATGCCGACAATACTGTAGCTGCTGGTAACTATTCCACATTCTATTCTGACAAAAACAGTGTCATCCAGAAGTTGAAGATTTCTGGTGGTGATGGTACCCTCAATATTCAGGAAATATACATTGACGGTTCCGGTATCCAATATGGAACGAACCATTCTGTACAGGAGAGTTCTACTACTGCTAACATTATGTCAAGGGATGTATATCTCGACGACATTCGTAAGCAGGCTACCAAGATGACATCATCGTCATTTATTACTATACACGGCATCAGCACACCGCTGTGCTTCAATAAGACGGGAAAATATTAAAATTAAATAGGATAGTAATATGTCAAGAATAAAAATAATAGTCACATTACTACTCGCGATTGTCGCACAAATCTCGTGGGCACAGGGTAGGGTGATATCAGGTACTGTAGAAGACTCTATGGGTCCTGTCATGATGGCAAACATCGTGGAGCAGGATGGTAATAACCGTATTGTCAATCATACGCAGACTGATATGATGGGTAACTTCTCTATGGAGATAAAGAGCCCAAAGAATAAACTGGTCATCTCTTATGTAGGTAGTAAGACCCAGGTTATAACAATTGGTGAACAAGAGACATTCTCAATCAAACTCGAGGATGAGAAGACAACTTTGACTGAAGTTACTGTCAAAGGCCGTCGTACGAATGCTGGGGGCTTGAATATTGACAAGAAAGAAATCTCTGTATCACAACAGACTTTTAACCTTGCTGATGTAGAGGGTATGGCATTTACATCTGCTGACGAAGCTCTGCAGGGTGAGATTGCAGGTCTGGATATCGTAAGTAACTCAGGTAACCTCGGTGCTGGTACTACAATGCGTTTGCGTGGTGTATCTACCATCAGTGGTAGTTCAGAACCTCTGCTTGTTGTGGATGATAAGATTTTTGATACACCAGACGATTTCGATTTTGAGAATGCTGATGAAGAGAAATTCTCTTCTCTGCTCTCTGTCAACGTCGATGATATCGCATCTATCACAGTGTTGAAAGATGCTGCTGCAACAGCTATCTGGGGTTCTCAGGGTGCTAACGGTGTTATCCAGATTACAACAAAACGCGGTAAGCGCGGTAAGCCACGTGTAAACTTCTCCTATAAATTTACTGGTGTATGGCTTCCAAAGGGATATACTCAGCTTAATGGTGACCAATACACTATGATGCTTAAAGAGGAACTCTACAATCCTTCTCAGAGTGCTGCTGCAACAGCTACGATCAAGGAGATAAACTATGATCCTAACTGGGCTGACTATCAGAATTGGAACAACAATACTGACTGGCTCAAGGAAGTAACACAGTTCGGTCCTCAGCATGAATATAACTTCAATATCACTGGTGGTGGTGAGAAGGCAACATTTCGTGTTTCTGCTGGCTATAATACCCAACAGAACTACGTCATCAAACAGAAGTATGATCGTCTGACCTCTCGTCTCGTACTCGACTACAACGTGTCTGACCGCATACGTTTCTCGACAAACTTCGCATTTACCTATTCAAACAACCTGAAGAACTATACTCAGGGTTCAAGCATGGGTAAAGACAATATCATCGGTATGGCATTGAATATGGCGCCGAATATGTCTGTATATCGTCAGGATAAGGATGGAAATGATACAGGAGACTATATGATAATGAATCCTGTAGTAGGTAAGGGTGGTAACACTTATTATACACCTGCCGAAGGTAACTATACCTCAAAAGCACTTGAGGATGTGCGTAAGATTGGTAACCCTGTTGCATTTGCAAATCTTGCATGGATGCGTCAGAAGATATATCAGATTACCCCTGACTTCAACTTGAGATACGAACTTCTCGGAACTGGTAATGATCAGCACCGCCTGACATTAGATGGTCGCGTGTATTTTGATGTATATGCTCAGTCAACACCTACTTACCTACCAGGTTCTCTGATGTCAACAACATGGAATGAGTCTTCTTATAATCAGTCATCAAATACGGAGACCAACCAACTGAAGATTGGGGCACGTGCACGTGTGACCTTTACTCCTCATTTCAAGAATGAAGATTTCTATCTGACAATGTTTGGACAGTATGAACTGCTGACAACGAAGTATAATTCACAGTATGTGATGGAATATGAATTGCCAAATGGTATTGAATCTTCAAATGTCACAGGAGCGTTGGGCTCACTTACAAGTACCAATTCACGTTCAGCAACACATAACTGGCTCTTCAATTCACACTTCTCATACAAGGGACGCTATAGTTTGGGCTTCTCACTGCGTGCTGATGGTAACTCAAAGTTCGGACCGGAGAAACCTTGGTTCTATTCTCCATCAGTGTCTCTGCGTTACAATATCAGCGACGAGAAATTCTTTGAACCTCTCAAAAAAGTTGTTTCAATGCTTGGTATCCGTGCATCATGGGGCATCACAGGTTCTTCAAGTGCTAAGGACTACTCTTTCTTCAATAACTACTCAGCAAATGGTACTTATGGTAAGATTGGTAACCTCCAACAGGCAATGCTTCTCAGCGGTTTGAAACTTGATGAACTGATTCCACAGAAGAAAGTAGGTTACAACCTTGGTTTCAACTTCGGATTCCTAAATGACATGTTTGAGGTTGACCTCAACCTCTATAATGAAACAACTAAGGATTTGCAGATGAGCAATATCACAATACCTTCTATCGTTGGTTATTCTTCTCTTGCTACAGGTAATATTGGTAAGATGCGTAACAAGGGTTGGGATCTGTCATTCTCTGCAAATAAATTCGTGAAGATAAACAAGTTCTCTGTTTCTGCTAACTTCAATATAGCACAAAACCAGAATGAACTTCTTGAAATGGATGAAAGAGTGCTTAGAAGTTTGAATGGTAATGATGAATATACTTACACTAACAGAGGTGGTGACTCTCGTATGAATCGTGTACAAGTAGGTAATGCCCTCTGCTCTATTTATGGTTATCAGTACAAGGGTGTTTATCAGTATTCTTACCAGTGGCTAGCTAATCAGCAGAAGGAAAATGCATGGGATGCTGCTACTTATGAGGCTCACATCAATCAATGGTTGGCTGAAGGTAAGACATTCCCTGTTGCAACAGATGCCAATGGTAAGGTTATCATGAATTCAAACGGTACCCCACAGCGTATGGTTTATAACTATGAACTAAGTACTGATGGTGCTACTGGTACTACCCTTTATTCTTTCGATGGTGGCGATGCTATCTATGAGGATATTAATCATGACGGACAGATTAATAAGTTCGATATTGTATATCTGGGTAACTCTCTGCCAAAGTTGCAAGGTGGTTTTAACCTTACCTTTAACTATGGTAACTGGAAGCTGATTGCCCGTTTCACATACCGTTGGGGTAACAAAGTGTTCAATCAGGCTCGTATGAACCTTGAGCAGATGTACACTACCAGCAACCAGGCAGCATCTGTTAATTCTCGTTGGCGTAAAGATGGTGACGAAACTGTTATTCCACGTGCATTGTATGGCATGGGTTATAACTACCAGGCTTCTTCTCGTTATGTAGAGGATGGATCATTCCTGCGTTTCCAGAATATTCAGGTTTCATACAGCTTCCCAAAGAAGATGATTAAGAAATGGGGTCTGCAGAGCTTGTCTGCTTACGTAACAATGAATAGACTGTTCTGTTGGACAAAGTATTCAGGTATAGATCCGGAAATAGCAGCTTCTACGTATGCCCCTGCTATTGATAAGGCGACATCACCTGTATCACGTTCTGTAACAGCAAGTATTAGTGTCGGTTTCTAAACAAAGGAGGATATAAACAATGAAATACTACAATAATATATATAATAAGGTAGCAAAGGTAACTTTGATGTTGGCTGTAGCGTTGACATCAGCCTCTTGTGTTGACACTGTCATACTTCCTGATGATAAAATTGTGGACGATGACTATTGGAAAAACAAAGAAGATGTTGCGAATGTTGTTACAAACGCGTATAAGACACTTCTTGGTGCCGAGAATATGCGTAATCTTATTGCATGGGGTAGTTTCCGTTCCGATGAATTGACATATTCACCAGCGGTGACGGCTACTAATAAAATTCGTGAGTCTCTGGTAGAGTTGTATTCTCATCAGCCAACTTCCGAAAACTCGTTTACGTCATGGGCAGCTCTGTACTCATGTATCAATTATTGCAATATCGTACTTGAAAAGGCTCCAGCTGTAATGGAGATAGACCCTAACTATACAGAAGGCTATTATATGGCAGACCGCTCTCAGATGTTGGCATTGCGCGCAATGTGTTACTTCTATCTCATACGCACATTCCGCGATGTTCCAATGACGTCGGAGGCATATATGTCTGATTCTCAAGAGATGAATATCCCACAGTCAGCTCCTGGTGTGATACTCGACCAGTGCATCAACGATTTGCTTGAAGCAGAGCCTACTGCAATATCTTCTACAGCTTATAGAGACTGGAGAGATAAGGGATATATCACAAAGAACGCTGTTTGGGCTTTGTTAGCAGATATGTACCTTTGGAGAGCTTCTGTGAAGCATGACATCTCTGATTACCAGAACTGTGTGACTTATTGCGACAAGATTATCAATGCAATGGACGAAGCTTACTTCGGACGTGACAAGGAAGAATCTATCTATCATCTGTACGAAGCAACAAGATATTATGATGAGACTTATGGCATTAATGGCCAGAATTCACGTGAATCAATATTTGAGTTGCAGTTCAATTCTTCTAATACGAATGAGGGATTGTGTCAGATGTATTATAAGTGGCAAAACAACAGCTCAACATCTGGTTTTGTAAAGGCAGCCCCAATATATTGTACTGCTGGAGCCACAAATCCTTACATTCCTTCTGCTGGTACTGTAAAGGATTATCGCTACTATGAGAATGCATATGGCGTAGGTGGCACGGATGACTCATACCATGTTCGTAAGTTTGTAGCTGAGAATGGAAATGCATCACAGGAGGCTGCTACCCGTACCGAAGGCAGACCATATGCTAACTACAATCAAAACTGGATTATATACCGTCTTACGGATGTCATGCTGATGAAGGCTGAGGCTCTTGTGCAAATCGGAGGACAAGATGACCCAACCCTCACACCTGCAACAAATGATTATCTGAAAAAGGCCTTCGAACTCGTACAAATTGTCAATACTCGCGCTTGCGATGAGGAGGTAATGAAGTACGATGTCAATAAGGACAAAAATGCCTTAGAGATGGATCAGTTGGTGCTTGAAGAGAGAGCGCGTGAGCTTTGCTTCGAAGGAAAACGTTGGTATGATCTGCTGAGATATAATTATCGTCATATTAAGGGAGATCCACAGTACTATTCTACAATGGCAGAACGTGGTAATGGCGGACCAGCTAATGATGAAGATATGAAGGTGTTGGCAACACGTAAATATACAAGTGCTGCTCCTATGATGGCAAGACTTCTCATTGAGGCAAATCTATATATGCCAATAAATAAGAATGAACTGGCTGTAAATAATAATCTCGTGCAGAATCCTGCATATCAGTAATTCATAACTTATAAATATAATACTTTTATGAAAATCAAAAATTATTTCTTGACTCTGATAGCAGTGAGTACTGTTTCTGTCTCTTTCCTCTCCTCATGTACGAAAGAGCCAGATGAGTCAAACCTATATACGTTTACAGGTCAGACAATATGGGACTATGTTCAGGAAGACCCATCGTTGACGGCGTTCTGCGCTATCCTGCAGGCATCAGGATATAGCAATAATATGTCTTCGTATGGTCATTATACCTGTTTCGCTCCAAATAATGACGGCATAAAGATGTATCTTGATTCATTATATAATGATGAGGAGTGTATCAAGATGAAACGTGCACCGCATAATGGCATTCAGGAAGTCGCTGGCTTCACAGACATGGATGTTATGGAACAGGTGAAATATCTTGGTGATAGTATCGCTAAGGATATTGCCAGATATCATCTTTCAAATCTGATTTATCGTGTGGTAGAATTGGATGGTAGTAACGTTTCATGGACTACGATGCTCGGTCGTACCATTGATGTATCAGTTTTCGCAAATGGACCATATACAGGACTTGCTTCTTTGAATGGTGTATCTGCTATTACAAAACCTGATAACGAAGTGTCTAATGGCGTTGTACAGATTATAAATAGAGCAATGCCACATCCTGCACTTCGTATTCCAGAAGTGTTGGGTAGGCAGTCTGGTTTCACAATCTTTACACGGGCTCTTGAGGAGACAGGTCTTGACGAAGTGCTGAAAGAAGAGTATCGCGTTGATCAGTATGGTAACGCAGTTACATACTATATGGCTGATGGTACTCACTCTGATGCTGTGGCACACGGACTTAACAGCCTATATTATCCAAGAGAATGTAAAAAGATGTTCACTCTGTTTGCAGAATCTGATGAAGTGTTTGCTGCTGCAGGGATAAACTCTTTTGAAGACCTTGTGCAGTACTGTAATGATACATATAAGAATGCTGCAGTATGGTATGATTACCTTAATGATAATGGTATATCAGTTAGCACAGGTTCTGACTATACCAATGAGTTTAATACTCTTCATATGTTCGTAGCATATCATATTCTGAAAGCCGGAATGGCTGTGGATCGTATAGTATATGAATACTCACTTTCTAACGAAAACTGGAACTATGCATTCGGTTATGAGCCACAGGATTACTTTGAGACATTACTGCCTCATACATTGATGAAGTTCTGGGAACTGGATCCTAAGGTGAAGCGTGATTTGCGTATCAACCGCTATATCATGAATAATACTCTGACCGATCAGCTTGCATGTTTCGGTTCTGACGCTATGCATACAGAGATATTCCCTGGTGTAAAAGTTCTGCGTACAGGTAGTGTTTCTTCTCTCAATGGTTATATACATCGTATTGACAAACCATTGGTTTATGATCAGAATGCTGCGAATGCTCTTGTTGAACGACTGAGATTCGATACTTCCACATTCCTGACAGAACTTATCAATAATGGCATACGTTTCGCTACTCCTGCTGAGGTAAGTTCAATGAATGGTGGTGGCAACGGAAACCGTGTGGCATTCCCATTGGATTTCTTTGATAATATTCACTGCTACAATAGCGGTACTGTATTGCGTTTCTGCGTTCAGGGGGCATGGCGTGCACACGAGTCTGACCAGATGCAGGGATGGGGTTCTTACGACTTTGCGGTCAAACTGCCTCCTGTTCCTAAGACAGACCAGTACGAGATACGTATCTTCTATCCTCCTATGGCTCGTGGTGGACTGATGCAATTCTATATTGGTGAGAACACATACGAATTGAATAAAATGAAGAATATCGGGCTTCCATTCGATGCACGTTTAAACCCAATGACAGAACCTACTATCGGTTGGACATTGTCAACGGATGAAGATGACTATGGCGTACAGACCGATAAGGATATGCGTATACGTGGATATATGCGTGGACCTGCTTCGTTCTCACGTGGTACATTGAATACCTATCAAGACAAATTGGTATATGAAGAAGATCTTGAGCATGCGAAGAATATGGCAGGCGGTACCAGTACACGTACTGAACAGGGATACGGTACTATGATGGTACGTCATATTGTTACTACTCAGACACTGAAACAAGGTTCTTCATATTGGTTCAGAATTAAGAACCTTATTACAGATGACCTTGATCTGGGTTGGTCTTTTGACTTCATCGAGATAGTACCAAAACTGCAGGTTGTTGATAATACGAATTATACAGAAGACTGGTATTAATTCGAATAAAAGTTGAATATTAAAAGTTGATTCGACATGATATACATAATAATAAATAAGTGTAAAAGCACGCGTTTCACTCGTCGCGTCTCACTGTCCTCTTTCCTTGCAGTAGCATTGCTGGCTGTATCTTGTTCAGACCGCAGCGATTACAATACTGTTCCGGAAAGTCAGTTGACAAGTGGCACCTCATTGTGGCAGAATATTGTCAGCAATGGTTCATTGAATGATTTTGCTACCCTTGTTCAGAAAGCAGGTTTGGAGGCAAACCTAAAAGGGGCAAGTTATTATACTGTCATGGCACCATTGGATGGTACCTATGATATGCAGCAGTTTTTAACTGCCGATAGCGCAAAGGCTACTGAACAGTTCGTAAAACAGCACATTGCAAATTACAGTACAGTTATTTCTGGTGACCAGACTTATATACTTCGTACTCAGAACGGAAAAATACATTATGTAAATTCCCAGGGAGTTACTGATGCGGAGGGTAATGATTATGTTAACTTCGCTTTGACTAATGCTCCCGCAAGTAATGGTATTCTTCATGTCTTGAAAGGGCAGCTACCATGGCATCCTAACGTATATGAATATACTGACAGTGCAGAAAACTGTGATTCGTTCAGAGTCTATGTAAAGAAGTATGAAACTTCGTATGTTGATGTAGCAAACTCTGTACCAGGACCTCCTGATGTCAACGGCAAGATAACATACCTTGACTCTACCGTAGTATATACCAATTCATATTATGACAGGTTGTTTATGAGAGCGGATGTGGAGGATAGTATATATACTATGGTGTATCTGACAAACAATGCTTGGAAATCAGCGGCGGCAAAAATGCAGCCTGAATTTAAATATATTGCAACCTATAAGTATAATGACTGGGCAAATATTGAAGCTTCAAAGAAAACAGCTGTAAATGCTTCGATGCCTGCAGATGTAGCAATGAAGGAGTTGGCTGTGGATGCGGAATTATACAATGACTCTGTGTATAAATATCGCATGACCAACCGTCTCTCATTCTCAATGAAACACCCAAATAACAAGAAGTGGCTTGACCCTGACAGAACTGTTACGATAGAAGATGATGATACTATCGTTACTACTAATAATATAAGAATCCCTGGAGGTGCAGTGGCTATTCAGCATTATGGTGTTAATATTGACGGAAATAAGGTTAAGAACCTCAGTAATGGATATGCTCGTGTTATCGACGAGCTCGGGTTCAAGTCTTGGGATACATACAAACCAACTCTTGTGTATAATACACGAAGAGATATTCCATACTACCATCCAACAAATAGTACCTTAACTACTACGGTTCTTTTAAATGCTGGAGAGCCTATCTTGTGGAGTGACCTGATAGGTGCAGGTAAGCCTTTTATTAACAAAGTCGTAATACCTGAATTGTATGACAAGCGTTTTGATTCAGACCTGCGATTTGTAAGTATAAATCCAAACTCAACAACAAATTCCAGTTTCTGCGTAGCACTTAAAAATGTGCTTGCTACAACCTATAGGGTTATTATGGTGACAGCACCACCATTGTCTGATCCAGAATTTGTTGGTCCTAAGAAACAGAAGTTCTCATTCTGGATTGACTATTTTGACGGCACAGATCAGAAGGTTGATGTTCTTACCCCTGATAAGTCGGAGGTGCAGTCTAACAATTTCTCTTATTTTGATCTCGGATATGTTACGTTCCCGATAAGCTATTATGGGATTGATGCATATCCAACATTGAGAGTGCAGTGTACGAACTCATCTGACCCAGAGTATGAGTCAGTTATAAACCTTGCAGGTGTTATCCTTATTCCAAAGGAAGCCGTGGATTTCTATGGAGAATAATAATGTAATTCTGTAAATCATTATGATGGATACTATATATAATATATTAACACGTCAGAGTCTCAGACTCTCACTGTTTGCCTTAATGCTGACATGTAACACTGCCGCTTTTGCCCAAGATGACCTTGAGGATGAAGAGGTGGAGGCTATCAAAGCACCTAAGAGAAAAGCTGTTGTGGATAAAAATACCTTGATAACCATTCAAGGTGTTGTTACTGACAAGGTGTCACAGAAACCCGTTGCCGGTGTGCGCGTTCAAACTCTTCAGGATGAACGCTATACTGGAATGACCAATGCCGAGGGTAAGTTTGTAATGAAGGTTCCTAACTTTGCTACATCGCTTTATTTCCAGGCTCCACGTTATTCCGCTCAACAGGTGGCAATAGTAAGTAACGACTCAACACAGGTGATAAATGTTCAGCTGTATAGCGATGCATTCTCTCCAATGTATGAGAACGGAAATTCTTATACTGCAAAGAATAGCTTTAAAGCACATGGAAACTATGTCACAATAGATGATGAGATTCAAAACAATCTCGGTGCCGACATTCGTTCTATTGCACGTTCAGGAAATTCGGCAATGGGTAACGTGATGTTCATACGTGGCTTGAACTCTCTCAATGCTAATGCTCAGCCATTGATAATCGTGGATGGAGTAGAGTTCGACATGCAACGTGACCGTGAAGCTCTTCATCAAGGCAATGTGTTTAATATGCTTTCTACTTTGTCACCAGAGGATATCGATAAGGTAGAGGTTATTAAGAATGCCACTGCCCTTTACGGTGCACGAGGCGCTAATGGTGTTGTTGTAATCACTACAAAACGCGGACAATCAATGGCAACACGTATAGATGCCAAGATTTCTGCAGGTGTTACACTACAGCCAAAGCAGCACACAATGATGAACGCTAATCAGTATCGAAGCTATGCTGTAGAACAATTGGGAACAATCAGTGACCTGGAATTGCGTAACAATACCGATTTGTCATTTAAGTTCCTGCGTGATAATCCTAATGATTACTATTATCACACATATCATAATAATACCGACTGGACAGATTTTGTATATCGCACTGCGATGACACAGAATTACAGTATCAATGTACAGGGTGGTGATGATGTAGGTATGTATAACCTTTCTGTGGGATATGTTAACTCAAAGACTACTATTAAGGAATCTTCATTCGACCGTATCAATGTTCGCTTCAATACGGATATCAATATCCTGACAAATCTGAAGACAAAGATTGATATGTCATTCTCACGTACAAACAACTACGTTTATGATGATGGTATTCCTGCAAACCTCGCTGGTGGTACTATAACTTCTCCAGGTTTCCTTTCATGGATTAAAAGCCCAATGATTTATCCATACCAGTATAATGCTTATGTAAATGGTTTTACATCATTGTTATATGGTGCAGACGATATTTTCAGTCAGGTGAGTGATAAATACTCTTTGGCAAACCCATTGTCTCTATTTGAGAAAGGTGAGGGCGATAATAAGAATAAGGTTGAGAATACCTTCTTCAATGTCGCTGTAATGCCTACGTACGAGTTTAACAATCATTGGAAGGCTACAACACACTTCAGTTATTACTTGAATCGTAACTCACAGCGTTACTATCGTCCATATGAGGGAATGCCTTCATACACAATTGCTAATCTGGGTACTGTAACTGCAATGACAGCATCTCTCTTTGCTAAGGAGACAAATGTTATCAGCAATACTCACGTAGATTGGAATCAAAAGTTTGGTGCTCATGATGTAGCTGCAACTGCTGGATTCCGTTACAACTACTTCTCTTACGACGGAAATGATTTGGAAACACAATTTACCAACAAAACAGGTAATGACAAGAATCCATATCTTGATGCCGGTGCTGCAAACTATCCTATGGTAACAGGTGCTAATGACACTTGGAAACAGATGCAGTGGTACATCAGTGGCGATTATAATTATGCTACAAAATATTATGCAACAGTCTCTCTCTTGGCAGAAGGAAACAGCCGCTTTGGTAAGAATGCTAATAGCGGTATCAGACTGTTTGGTGTTAAGGCAGCCATCTTCCCTTCTATTCAACTCGGTTGGGTGATGACTAATGAGAATTGGTTCCCAAAGACAAGGACACTGAATTATCTTAAACTGACAGCTGGTTTTGATGTCAGCGGTAATGATGATATATCAAACTATGCTGCAAGAACTTCATTCAATTCAGTAAGATATAACTACAATGCTATCGGTATGCAGTTGACAAATATCGGTAATGATGAGGTGAAGTGGGAGACAACGCAGAAGTGGAATTATGGTGTAACAGCAAATTTCTGGGACAATCGTCTGGGATTCAACTTCACATACTTCATGCATAAGACACTTGATTTGTTGGCACTGAAGACCTTCGACCACCCTGTTGCTGGTATTAATAACTATTGGGTGAATGACGGAACTCTTATCAACAAGGGTTTCGAAATTGGAGTAAATGGTAAGCCTGTCGTTACAAAGGATTGGAATCTTGAGGCTGGCGTGACTATTGCTCATTATAAAAATAAGGTGACAAAACTGGCTAACGGTAGCTATACTACTTCTGTATATGGTGATAATAACATCATTACACAGGTTGGTAGTCCTGCAGCACAATTCTACGGCTATAAGACAGCTGGCGTGTTCTCTACTGACGCAGAAGCAAAGGCTGCTGGTAATGGTACTTATCTAAGGTATAAGGATGCATCAGGTGCTGATAATTATTTCACAGCTGGTGACATGCATTTTGTTGACCAGAATAAGGATGGTTATATCGATGAAAAGGATAAGGTGGTTCTCGGTGATCCAAATCCAGATATCTATGGTAACATCTATGCTACACTGAAGTGGAAGCGCTTCTCTTTCAATATGGGCTTCTACTACTGCTTGGGCAATGATGTGTATAACTATTCAAAGTCTGTTCTCAACAGCGGTTCAACACTTTACAATCAGCAGGTTGCTGAAGTTGGTCGCTGGCGTTATGAAGGACAGCAGACCAATATACCGCAGGCAGCATTTGGTGACCCTAAGGGAAATAACCGCTTCTCTGACCGCTGGATAGAAGACGGCTCGTATATTCGTCTCAAGACATTGTCTATTACATACCAGATTCCTATTCCTGAATCATGGCAGACCTGGCTGCAGGGACTCTCTGTATGGGGAGAAGCGCATAACCTCTTCACCATTACAAAGTACACTGGTCTGGATCCTGAATTTAGCGCTGGTAACAGCATCTATTATCAGGGTGTTGACCGTGGTAGCCTCGCTCAGTCACGTGCTTTCACTATTGGTCTTAAGATTAACCTCTAAATCATACATAACTATGAAGAAGATCACAATATATATATTATGTGCATTGGCTCTGGCAAACGGGCTTGTCTCATGTTCCAAAATGCTTGAAACAGACAGTACACGCCAGGTCTTTGACCCAGAACTGAATTCAAAGTCGGATTCGGTGTTCTATGCCTTCGGTATCATGCAGGCAATACAAGAACTTGCTGACCAGTATTACTATCAAAACGAAATGAGAGGTGAACTGGTTACTACTACTGATAAAACAGACGATAACTTGCGTACGTTGGCAAACTATAGTGCTGACACAAGTAATAAGTATGATAGTATATACAGGTATTATAAGGTAATCAATAACTGTAACTACTATCTCTCACATCGTGATACTGCCCTATATTCTGGTAATGAGAATGTAGTAATCAATGAATATGCTGCAGTTCTTGCATTCCGTGCATGGGCTTATCTGCAGGCTGCACGAGTATATGGTAAGATACCATATATCACTGAGCCGCTGACGACTATCTCTCAAATAAACAGTTCTAACTATGCAGAAAAGTCTCTTGTAGAGATTGCTGCTGCGGAGAGTGCACAGTTGGAGGCTATCAAGAGCAGATACGGAAGTCTTAACGTGCCGACATTTAGAGCAGATGCAGTAGCAGCAGGAACAACAAACTTCGGTGTTACTAAGCAGTTTAACCCTGCTACATGTTTCGTAGTAATGAATGTGATACTCGGTGAACTGTATCTTGAGATGGGTGAGTATGAGAAAGCTGCTAAGTGCTATTTCGACCATCTTAATGAGAACGCTGGATACGTAAGAACGACTTATATTGACCGTATAGATGAAAGCAAATACCCGGAGGATTTCGAATCATTTACATTAGTAGGCTCGCAGAATAGTGCTTATTTTAGTGGTGTACCTGTATGGGGTAGAAATATTTTCACTAACAGTGCATTGCCATCAGATGTTATAACCTATATCCCGATGGCTGTAAACTATACGCGTGGTACTGTTACTTCTATTCCTGAAGCATATGGTTATGCTTATTATTCAACAGGAACTGAGTCCGACCTTATAAGAGTACAGAGACCTAACAGCTGTCCTGAGCAGAAGAATATTCAGATCGTACCTTCAAAAGAGTACAAGACGATGGCTGATACTGCAGCTTTCTATTATTACAGAAATACTACAGGTGGTATTGTCAAAGGTAAGAATTCTGTAACATATAAGAATCTGGGTGATGCACGTGCCAACCTCGTATATTCTGACCCTGACTCACTTTATACATGGGTAACAAAACCAAGTAACGGTAATGTATATCTGTATCGTCAGACAACTGTATGGCTGCATCTTGCAGAGGCTCTGAATCGTATGGGTTATCCAGACCTCGCTTTCGCTATCCTTAAGGATGGCTTGCAAGCAAATCTGCAGACTCTCGTGGTTGGCTCGTCAATACAATCTAATGCGTATATCTCTCAAAAGTCTATCGACCTGCTGAAGACAAGAATACCATTCTTCGCGGATGCTAACATAGAGAAGTTTACTAATGAGAGCAATGACGTAAATGCTAATAATAGAAAAAATATTATTGGTATCCATGCTCACGGATGTGGCGTTACTGCAGGCAGTGAGACACCATATCAGTACGAAAAAATTGTACAAGCAAAGATGGATTATCTGAACAAGATATTCGGACTTGGAGTGTCAACAATGACTGATGCAGACAGAATGAATGCTGTTGAGGATCTCCTCTGCGATGAATATGCAATGGAGTTCGCATTTGAGGGTACACGATTCTCTGACCTACAGCGTATGGCACGTCATAAGAATGAGAGCGGTATATATGGTGGTAATTTTGGCTCTAGATGGTTCGCAAGCAAACTGGCAGGAAATAATCCGCAGGTAAACCTTATGGTTCCTGATAACTGGTATCTGCCATATAAGTAAAAAAACATTATACTACAAAGAATATGAAAAAGATTAATAAGTTTCTATTTCAGATGTTCGGGTTAGGAGTTGCTGCATGTTTCGTTGCATGTGGTTCTGACTCTAATGATTCGTTTGAGGAGGATGTAATAAAGGAAGTTGCTCTGTCTCAGAGTTCTATTACGTTGCTTCTTAATGAAGAAGATGGAAGTCTGACAGCAACGCCAACGGTAGAGGGATATTCTGCTGCAGATATAGTATGGACAAACAGTAACCCTTCTGTTGCTGAATTTGACCCTGTAACAGGAAAGGTGATAGCAAAAGAGGTAGGCAAAACGACACTCTCTGCTCGTCTGAAAGGTCGCTTCGTAGTATCTACTTGCTACATAACAGTGTCATTCGTAAAGGTTACTGGACTGACTTTCGACAAGTATGAAATTAATATGATGAGATCAGATTCTGACTCTATTGCTGTGACTATTCTTCCAGAAAATGCCTGCTATAAGAATGTAACATGGACGTCCAGCAATGAAAATCTCGTAAAAGTTGTGGATGGTAAGTTGTGGGCTAATCCAAAACATGACCAACTTCTCAACTCTGGTACTGCTACGATTACAGCTACGACGGTTGATCAGGGTTTCAAAGCTCAGTGTGTAGTTAATGTAGGACAGTTCTCTGGTATAAAGTACCCTCAGTACCCAGAAAAACAACAATGGTAAAATAAATGTATATGAAGATGAAAAAGTATATATATATATCGCTGTTCGCGTTCACAATGGCGTTAACAGCATGTTCTTCGCTCGACGAATCAGGCGTGGCAGATTCTATCGCTGTTGATGGACAGAATATTCGTATGCATGCTACTATAAAAAGTGGTACTCGTATCGATGTTCCTTCTGATAATAAGACAGATTGGGAAAAAGGCGATATGATATTCATGATTCTTGATGGTGGCGATGCAGAAAAAGGCTTCAAAGCTACTTATGATGGTTCAACTTGGGGCTTTGCAGAATGGTACAAAAATGGTAAGACACCAGATTTCAAGCCAGAGGGTGGCAATATTACATTCGCGATGATTGGAGATAATCTTGATCTCTCTGCGGATAAACCATCAAACTATTCTCCAAGTAAGGATGTTGCTCGTGTATTGACAGGCTATATAACAAGTGCCAGTAAGAAAATAGGTGACATTATGTCAACTTATAATGGTACTTATACGGTGGATAAGAATGGTGTAGTAGATATCTTCCTTACTTTTGAGAGACCAATGGCAAAGATACATATCATTGGTGCTTATATAGGTGCTACTCAAATTCGAAATCATATAGAGGGAACGATGCCTGGTGGTATGGATAATAAAGCAGGAACAAATGCCAATTACAATATATCAAAGTCCATGACTTTGAATGAGGTAAACAGATATTTCCCTAATACCCAGACATTCAGGGATAAGACAAGTGGAAGTACCTTAACTGGTGCTGGTAACATGGTGTATTCCGCAAGGCCAGAAGATGCTCAGATTGTTGATGCTGTATATTATGGTACTATGCAGCCCGACGATAATGGTGATATTACAATTGTAATGTGTACAACAGCTTCTACTTATAAAGGTATTGAAGGTAATGCTGCACTTGGTAGCAATGCTATGATAGCATATTGGCGCAAGTTCCCAGGGAAGTCAATAAATCCTGGTGATAATATCTATATCTATGGTCCTATGAGTGAAGAAGAGGCTTCACTTTGGACTTCTCAAGGTATTAACGGTGAGATGAATTTCACCCAAGCATCTTTAACCTTGGCTGAAAATCAGCAGGTCAACTTTAAACCTTATTGCAAGTGGAAAGCTCCTGCTCCTTCTGACAGATCACTGACATTCGAAATCAGTGACCCAAGTGTTATTACTCTTTCTGAAGATGGTAATACTCTTTACACTTCTGGACCAGGTACATCTACTATTACTGCAACCACAGCAAGCGGATATAAATCAACGATGACAGTAAGTGTAAAAGAAGTTCAAGAGCTTGTTGATGTTACAAAATCTACATGGGGTACTTCATTCAGTTCTACATACAATGTGGGATGGAAGTTCCTCAACAATACTGTCGTTGACCTTGTGGTAACACGTGTTGCTATGATGGTACCTGATGGCTCAGGTGGATATCAGGAAGTAGTATCACAAGATGACCTCAACCTCTTGGCAAGAGCAAGTAATGGTTCTGTGTCAGGAGAACTGAGAGTAAAAGAAGAGAATGTTACAAAACTTCCGACATCAATATTACGTATTACCTACACCTATAATGGTAATCCATACACTATAGATGTCCCATTCTCAAATCCTTAAATATATATAGAACTATGAAAATAACATCAAAAATAATCTTATGTGTCGCTGCTATTGTGATGGTGTCATTTTTCTCTGCTTGTGAGTCAGAGGACTATGGCAGCAGCAGCGAAAAACAGTATGTTCATGTAGATGACATACAGATTAACGTAGAGTCAGTAGATTTTGTGCTAGGTGTCAGTGGTACTGCTGCAATAACGCCACAATTGTCACCAAGTACAGTTACTCCACAGGATTTGATATGGACATCAAGTAATCCTTCTGTAGTAACTGTGGATGATAATGGCGTGCTGACAGCTCATAGTGATGGCGAGGCTGTTATCACCATTGCTTCACAGGATCGTACAATAGTAAAGACATGTAATGTATCTGTGTCTCACGTTAAGCTCACAACACTAAAACTTAACTATAAAGATTATACATTACAGGAAGGTGGTGTAATGAACCTGTCTGTAGCTTTGCATCCTGCCAATGCCTATTATCAGAATATAGCGTGGAGGACGGGAGATGCTTCTGTTGCTACAGTCGAAAATGGTAAAGTGACAGCCGTGAGAGCTGGAAAGGTGGATATTATTGCGTCATGCTTAGACGGCTTGGAGGATACATGCCATGTAACCGTAAAGTCTAATACAGAGAATATTACGTTTGATCCTTATGTGAAAGTTGAATGGTAGTATTTAACTTTAAAATTGATATGATTATGAAAAAAATTAATAGATTATTTGCCCTTCTGCCATTGATTGCTGCCTTCGTTTTCACAGCATGCTCTAATGAAGAGGAAATAGCACAGAACAACGCAGCATTTGATGGGTACACATTTAAGGTTAATGCATATATTGCTGATGGTACGCGTGCCACTGGAGATACTGCTATAAAGAAGGAATGGGAACATAGGGATGTAATATATTTTGTCATTGATGACAAAGTGGATAATATCGTTTCCCTGACATTCGATACATTGGCAAGAACGTGGGATACGCAACCTCTGGAAAATGCTCCAGAGTTTGCTGCAAGTGGAAAGATTAAGGCTGTGTATGCTGATATGCTTTCATATAATCCAACTAATGGAATACGTACTAAGGGTGATATTATAACAACTGAAGATGGTACATATACAAAAGATGGTAATGTAATCATGATTAATCTGCCAATGAATAATCGCCCAGTAATGAAAGTGACGATTGTTGGTGTACCTGATGCATTCCCATGCATTAAGGATTTTCGCGAGTGTACCTACCTTGATTTCTCTACTATGAAGTTCATGGATGACGGAAAGTTCGGACTCTCAAATAGAGAACAAGCTATCTCTTATGCTTCAAGTGCTGCAGGAAGGAGAATCGCTGGTGCTTATAATTACTATGGATATTTCGATGATGGCGTAACAGGTAATTTCTCTTTGGCATCTGATAATATGTCTTCTTTTTGGGTTAATAATACGCGTACTGCAGCCAGCATGAAGAAAGGATATCAGTATGTGACAACTGGACCTACTGACAAAGTGGGTGTTAGCAATTGGACACCTAATGTACAGGTCCTGCCTATGGCAAAGAGCATGATTATGACAATCTATGCTGGTTCTACAGTAAGACTTGATAGTCTCTTTACCTATCAGTATGGCAATCCTGAGAAGATAGCTTATAATGCGACTTCAAGCAATAGTACGGTACTTACTCCAACAAAAGAGCAGGAAGGTAAGACATGGACACTGAAGGCTATTGAGGACGAAGATAGTAGAGGTTCTTCACTAATTACTGTTTCAACAGATGATGGCTCAGCACAGTTCAACGTTACTGTTGAAGAACGTAAGTCTGTTGATGGTATTACAGGACTAAGCTTTAAGGTTGACTCTATTATTAAGAGACTTGTTGCTGACAACCCAACAAATGCATTCTCTTATTGCGTTAACGAATTCTTTGCTGCTGGTTCTACCTATGCTTATACTTCAAGTGACGAGAATCTCGCCACTATCAGTAATGGTATTGTAACGATGAAGGCTAAGGGTGAGGTTATAATTACTGCAAAGAATAATCAGAACGGACTTCAGTTCTCATATAAGATTAATATCAAGGATATTGATGCTTATGTTACTGCTACATGGGGTGCTGCAGCTTACACGAAGGAGGCTGCTAACAGTCATGGTGCTGGCGTACAGTACACGCTGACAAATGGCCTCGGCAGGAACGTCTATGGTATGAAGTTGTCTGGTACTACACTAAGTGATGTTAAAGAAATAGCTGTGACCTCTATACAGGTTGCTTATGCTATTGGAACATCATCAGCAGAGAAGGCTATTACAACATTGTATCAGGTTGGTTCTAAGTACTCTCCAGGTACTAACAAGTTGAATGCAGGTGATAAGGGTACAGGATATTATGACCTTGATGGTGCAGCCCTGACTTGGCACATTAATTCAACTGCGACAATCAAATATACTTTCAATGGAAAGACATATGAAAAGCAAATTATATCTGGCAATGCTAAACCAGAATAATAGGTGGCATAAGAATTAATTATATAAACCGCCCGTGGAATTCCATGGGCGGTTTTATTGTACTATCCACATCATATCCGCACCGCATCCTTACGCTCTGCCTACGCTCTGCCTACGCTCTGCCTACGCTCTACCTACGCTCTACCTACGCTCTACCTACGCTCTACCTACGCTCTGCCTACGCTCTGCCTACGCTCTGCCTACGCTCTGCCTACGCTCTACCTACGCTCTACCTACGCTCTGCCTACGCTCTGCCTACGCTCTGCCTACGCTCTGCCTACTCGAGCTATGTCAAAAAAGAACAGCAATAATTCGATTGGACTATTGCTGCTCATATAAGTTACTTAACTAATTCTTAGTGCGTATAAATGACGTTGTAGTTTTGTGTACCATCGTTTGTCTCAGAGTTAGGGAATGTGCTTGGTGGTGTTACTACGCAGTCCAAAGGATTTTTACTGCCGTTAACCTTGCCAAAGGCATTTATATATTTGCCAGGATCATTGGTAAATGTAATGGTTGACTGATCTAACAAAGCCTGCAGAGCAGTTCTTGTGGTATTCTGCTTGTAGTAGTTCCATACCTCGAATGTGATGCCATCATAGTAAGTGCTTCTCAGGTAACGCAACACTTCTGGGTTGATACCTTCTGAGGTTACACGAATGCCACCCATCTCGAAAGCAACCTTTAAGGTGATGTCGTGACCATTGATGGTGTATGTCATACTTTCTGCACTTGGACTGTGCTGCTCAATTTGCAAACGATGTGATACTACGATATCCATATCATCAGCTGCGCAATAGTACTCTGCTGGTACTGGGATGAATACCTCTATGTCAGAGGTGTCGCGTACGTGAATTGAAAGTTTTGTTGTAATATAGTCATCTTCTTCCTTCTCGGCATTAAGAGAGAGGTTTACCTCTATCTCACCATTGTTACCTGTAACGGCACCAGTTCCTTCACCAGAACCAGAACCTGCACCAGCAGCTGCTGGATCTACTGCATCAGAACCATCAGCAGGAGAAATCTTGATTACCCAGTCGTTATATACGCCATCGCCCTTGAAGTCAAGCTGTCCGTTGTCATACTTCTTTACGCGATAGTCGAAACAAAGGTAGCAGTTTGTCTTGCCTTCATACTCAATGTAGTAGAACTTGTAGGCATTCTCTTTAGTCTGCTCTTCTGTGCCCCATGAATCATGATAGCGAGGATTGAGGAGAGGAACGTCAAATACCAACGCACGTGGACCCCAATGAGCATTGTAGTCGTTGACATGTATGCCATTAATTTCTAAGTAGTCCATCTGATTGCCACCTGTAATCTCTGCCGTGTGGTGTACATTGTCACCATTCATGAATTTAACAGTATATTTGTCAAAACTTGAACCTACATTCTGGATGAAATAGGTCCTCAGGTCGCATGTGGTACCGCCCTCGTCTGGATGGTCCTTGATGTAATTGATTACATAATCACATTCTGCCTGAGAAACCTGTTCGTCACGGTCTGTTGATTTTGCAGGAGCATAATCAAAATACTCATAGAGAACAGGAAGGTTTGTGCGCATCCAGTCGCTCTTACCGCCTCCGAAGTCCTGAATCTTGAAATAGTTACTGTTCACCTGCATGTCTGCACGAGTACCAGCACTACGTGTGTCGATGTTAATTCCGTGAGAATAAGCACGGAAATCAGGTGTCTTGGCAGGTGAGAAGGTAAATTGGTTGTTGTTGACTGACGATGTGTCATCGCTGTTAGAGCATGATGCAAGAGTCAATGTAGCTAATGCTGCCATGCTCAAAAGTTTTGCATAATTTTTCTTTTTCATCTTCGTCTAGTTTTTTGTTAACCCTCAGATAAGGTGGGGATTTTGTTATATATATATACCTATTTTATATATTTTGGTGCAAAGTTACAATTTTTTTCTCATATTAGTATGAAAAATGGAAAAAAAATATCAAAAAGCGTGAGAATCTACTTTATGTTGTATTTCTTGCTGATTTTTTTGACGTGGGTCAATGCCTGGGTCAACATAATAACCTTTTTCTCCGGAAGTACCGTCAACGGCATCTTTTATGGTCGTTCCAGTTTGTTCTTGCCATAGTTCCTCATAGTCAGGAGAGGTGTTTCCAGGTGGGACGATATTGGTGTCGAACTGGAGTTCTAATAAACTTGAATCCTTAAAATTACCATAAAGGTAAATGAAATGTTGGGCATAGCCGGTATTTTTTATTGTATTAAAGTCTATATTTATAAAGCCTTGCTTATGGGGAAGAATTACAATCGGCAACTCGTTATTTTGTGTCAGGCAGCCACAGCTGGTTTGTATCTCTCTTATAAATAGAGGATTTTCGGAAATATTCTCAATGGCATAGGAAACACGCATTATTTCTCCCTGCACAACTGGGTAGTAGTGACGTACGGGGTCTGCAACAATTACAGTTGCAGGCTTCAATCTTTTCTCGCATGCCGCGAAGAAAAGCAATGATAATACGAAAAATAATAACTTCTTCACTCTTAACTTTTAATCTTTTATCTCTAAACTCTAAACTTTAAACTATCTCAGTATCCTTCTATCTCGTCGATAGACATAGTACGATCGGCTTTGTTGCGACGTATGGTAAGTATCAGTGTTCCAGAAACGTTTGACGGGATATTGAATTCTGCTACAGCCCGTTTTTGTTCTGCATCGTATGTCTTAGGAACTACTGTTCCCAGTTCTCTATTGCCTGATGAAAGAATAACCTTTTCAGGCAGGATGATATGATACTTGGGATTATTAACCAAATACACCTTCAGTTTCTTCATTCCGACAATCCTTGGTATAGCAATCTTCAAGTGTGGATCTGCTGATGATAGCATTTGTCCGCAATGGTAGTTGGAGGGCAATCCCAACAGCCCGTCTGTCAGTATGCTAATGTCGCTATATTCTTCATCAAGGGCTGTCATGGGTTGCAATTGTTTTCCTAACAGAAGGTTTCGCTTGGATTCGGCCTTGTGGGACAGCATCTGTTGGTATTCATTATAATAACTGTCAATATACCAGAAAGATTCGCTGTATATCCGGATATTCTTTGCTGTAAGCTTGCGCAATCCATCTAAGAATATATCACTATCATCTGTTGAATGGTTTAGACGATTCAACTCAAGTCGTGTCAATGCCATAGCTTGCCACATAGTCTCAAGTTCTGCTCTCTCTTTACCATCTGTCTGAGGAAGAACTGCTGCCAGTGATTGGTGGAATTTTACAAACTGTTGTTCGGGCAGATATGTGGCGAGAGATTGTGTGATACCTCCATAAAGGGGTAGGGCGTGGTTCTTATTGGCTGTCCACTCTTCCTGCTCTATCACAAAATTAGCTACCAGGTCACCTGCTGTAGGATAGTGCTTGTTACAGTATTCTGTCACCAATGCCTTCCAGTCATCATATGGATTGAGAAGCAGTTTGCTGATGACATAAAAGTGTAGTTGGCTAAAGGTGCTATGGTCTGTTCCACTACCATTGAAAAAGACGCCATTGACTCCAGCCTCCTTATACATCTGCAGACGTCGTTGCATGATATTCAGGATAGGGAATGGTGTCATATAGTCATCAAAGTTATTGACATAGTCCCATACATATACATGCGCCATCTTGTCTTTCCACTTTTTCATCAGAACTTTAAAATCCTCCTCAGCCTTTGTGCCTGTAGCTTGTAACGGATAGGTCATGGTGCTTACCAATACTCCTGTGTTCTTTGGCATATCATGGTTTGGCACCTCACGTGTTGACATATAGTAGGAGGTGAAAAAGAGG
>Ga0326512_10000302_pt1 | contig 42012 bp, 66 predicted proteins | sample 1_2617_0518_D_FD_203652 | JGI IMG/M metagenome (GOLD analysis project Ga0326512, IMG submission 203652) | Bovine rumen microbial communities from UC Davis, California, United States - 1_2617_0518 | ecosystem: Host-associated > Mammals > Digestive system > Stomach > Rumen | place: USA... | reverse complement strand
TCATGATCTGGCGGTATCTCTTCTGCTTATCCACAGTGTCATGTGATTCTCTTCTTGTTTCTGCCATAGGATTAGTGCCGTATCTTCTTTTCTCCATAGCTTTATCTCCTTATGAAAATGGAAGTTCCTCAATAATTGATGCAGGTACGTCAAGGAAGTCTGTTTCTTTCTTCTCCGGTGCTGTATCTCCCTTGCCTTCTGCAAACTCCCAGGATGAAACGACAATACTTGTAGTGGACTTCTTAACTCCGTTCTTGTCGGTGTACTCGTCAACCTGGATATCTCCTTCGACAAGGATTTTTGATCCCTTGTGAATCCACTTATCCATGCTCTCCGCGACTTTCCCGAAAGCCTTAATAGGAATAAAGTCTGTAACCTTCTCTCCCTTTGTGTACTTACGATCACAAGCTATTGAATTAGCCAGATATGAAGTACCGCTTGTGGATGATTTCAGTTCCATATCTCTGCATATACGTCCGATTCCGTATGCTTTCATTTCTTTTCTCCTTCTGCCTTGTCAGTTATCTTCTTGCAAAGTGCGGTCTTTAATTCGGGGTACATTTCTTCAAGGGTCTTTTTCTGGGTGTTCTTTGCTAACCACTCTTCAAATCCCTCTTTGCCGCCTGCCTTATCCCATAAAGACTTCAATTCATCTGCAAGTCCTTTGGATGCTTTTTCCTTATCAACTTCGGGCAAGTCTTCACCTGCGTAGATGTAAAGTCCGAGTCCATGCATAGCAAGGTTCTTTGTAAGGCAACGCATTATTGTTTTGTTGATATCGAACATTGTGGCTGCTTCGACTTTCTTCTCTCCGTACTTTGTTTCGTAGGTATAGGGAGTAGATTTCATGGCCTTATTAGCGGAGTCCATAACGGGCAGCCACATTTCATGGGTGATACCCTTAATAGTTACCTTTGTGTAAACCATGTATCCGGTTAACTCATCAAACACATAAGGAAGTCCGTTAAACTTTTCGATCTCATACTGTGCATCGGGGTATATCTTTTTGACTTCCGCCCAAGCCCAAGCCCAAGAAAGATATGTAAGTCCGTTTCTTCCTTCGGTGTGTCCGTTCACGTTGGTATCAAAAAGGGTTTCAAACACGGACTTAACTTCGGGTACTGCAGTCAACACCCCTTCTATTACCTTTGCATCTTCTGGAAGACTCTCTATAAACTCTTTATCTGTCATTTCTTTTCCTTTCATTTCATTGAGAAACAATGTTTGCCAACTTGACACAAGGGTGTTCCGAATGTGTGGTAAGTATCTCTTCTGAACCACAATGGTTTAGGCAGCCACCCTTCTTCAAAAAGGGATAATGCTTCTTTGCAGTCATCGTTTGGTTCTATTCCCCTGCGGTTCCATGAACTTGAAAACGCATCTGACTCCCATACTTCCTTTGGTGTAAGTCCGTATGCTTCGCATCTACATTCCATGCAGTACATAACCCATAGCATTCCGGTTATCCCTTCGCCCTCTGCTTCTCTCATAGCCATATCGCTGTAGTAGTAAGCATCGTCTTCTGTTAACTCTCTGTAGAAGGTGGGTTCCTTTTCGATGTAAATGTATTCAGTTACGACTTCGGGTTCTGATTCGATATAGATGTATTCGATGGTCGGTTCGGGATTCTCTGTACTCATGTGGTAGTTTCTTGTGTGAGCCTGATATGATCCGTATACCGCTATGCCAAACACGGCACCGAGAAAAATTAGAACGATGATATTAAGTGTGTTTTTCATTGAGATACCTTTCAAAATCTTCGGGGTTTACTCTTGTGATTCTTTTGGTAGGTTGCCAACAGTTACCGCCTGATTCGATGTAGGCTTTTACGATCTTGTAGGCGGTTGCTCTGCTGACTTGTAAAAGCTCTGCAACGTCTTCCGGTGATAACCACTTCTGCATGGCCTATCCTTTCTGTAGATTATTTATCTACTTTTAGAGCATAAAAAAACGTGTTACGACAAAAAAATCTCTGATACCTGCTTGTTGGTAAGTCCGAGTAGATCCTTCATGATTGCGATTTCCTTTGCTGTAAAATCACTCTGCCCGTTTTCCTTTTTCAGATATCCATAGTAGGAACGGCCTATTCTTTCAGCAATGAAAGTCTTTTTAAGTCCGGATTTCTCTATGACTTCCTTTAGCATTGCAACGTTTGTCATTGCATCCTCTCCTTTCCACTTGTACTTGTAGATTTAAAATCTACTCTCACACTATATCAAGTGGTTGATTTTTTGTCAACTATTATTTATAATTTGTTTTACAAGGATAAACGAAAGGGGCAACTACAATGATTGGATACAAAATAAAAAGGCGGAGATTAGAACTTGATATGACCCAGGAAGAACTTGCACATAAGATGGGTTATAAGTCTAAATCTACCATCAACAAAATTGAAATGGGTATCAATGACGTAAGCCAAACTAAACTAAAGAAATTTGCAGAAGTCCTTGAATGTTCACCCATGTATTTCATTGAAGGCGTACCGCATGATCCTATCCCTTCCGACATTGAAAGTCTTTTAATGAAAAAGTTTTCTATGTTATCCCCTGAACAGCAAGACAATGTTATGAAGTATATTGATTTCCTACTGTCAGAAAAATCATAGAAAATACCATGTGTAAAATTTTACACATTCTCGAACGTATGTTTGTATATCTATCTAACTAAATCGTAACAGTATAACTACTGATACAGAAGTTCCACTTTAACCCACTTCTGGTACATAGCTGATACAAGGAGAATGATATGAATAAGACAAAAGAAGTTATCCTGAAACTGAAAGAAGTTAAAGAACAAAGGGGATTATCCCTTAATGAGATAGTTGATCTTGTTGAAAAGAATGGCGATTATATCTCCCGTTCTTCCGTTCAAAGGGTGTTCACCGATGGTTCAGAAGATGTTTCCTTTAGGTATGAAGAGACAATAAGACCCATAGCCAACGCATTACTTGACATTGATACCATAGAAGACAGCGACAATATGGATATCCAGGCTATGAAAACCTTATTGCAATACAAGAATAAGAGAATTGAAGAACTTGAATCTCAATTAGATAAAGAGAAGTTAAGATACCATGAGAAGTTAGATGTAGAACGTGAACGATATAACAACAGTATCGAGTTTCTAAAAAAGCAAGTTGCACTTAAAGACCGGAGAATAGACATACTGTTAGACTCACTTCAAATAAAAGATGCCAAAATAAACGAGATGATAGACAAGATTATGAAAGGAGTTAACCATGTGGATCACTGATAATGGACTAATGCAGGAACGTGTTATTATGCCCGACACGGGCCTTACAAAGATAGTATCGGTCAAGGTTAAGGGCAGTGGATTAAAAGCCGAACAAGAAGCCACTAAACGTCTTGAAGAGAAGATAGCACACTTGTCTGATAAGAGAATTAAGTTGTCAGAAGCAATAGATATGTTTATCAGGGAATGTGAAAAGACTAAAAAAGCATCCACCGCCAGAAGATATCGTTTTGAATTAAAGGCTTTTTATGATGTAGTGGGTGAATGTTATTTAGATCATCTGACAGCCGGATATGTGCGTAAGGCACTTATGGATAGTGGACGTTCTAACAGAACCCTTAATGGGTATCTGAAAGTCTTTAAGACCTTTTGGATGTGGGCTTATCGTTCTGACATAGTAAAGGGCCGTGAAGTCATGGATAAACTTGTTAACTTCCAGGACACACCCGAAAAGGAACGTATACAAGATAAGTACCTTGAATCATGGGAATTAAAGAAACTGCTTGATAACATGGATGAAAGATGGAAACTTGTTAGCCGTTTCCTTGTATTATCAGGATGCAGAATAGGTGAATTGATTGCCCTTGAAAGATGTGACGTATGGGGATCAGTAATAAAGATAAACAAGACTTACGACTCTAACAACCATGTAGTGACACCGCCTAAATCCTTTGACAGTAAGCGTGATATCCACGTTCAGCCAGAGTTAAGGGAATGTATTGAGGACATTGACAGATATGTAAAGGATATGAAAGAGAAGTGTGGTTTTGATTCAGACCTTTTCTTCCCTGACTTCAATGGTGATTATCTCCCCTATGCAAGTTATTCAAAGTATCTCCGTGAAGTATCTGAACGTGTACTGAATAGACGTTGCACTCCGCATATATTCAGACATACTCACACGTCATTCCTGGCAGCAGCCGGAGTACCACTCGACACAATAGCTAATAGGTTAGGACATAGTGACAGTAAGATCACGAAAGACATTTACTTCCATCGTACCCAGGAAATGAAAGAAAAAGAAAACAAACTTCTTGACGGAATTAGTTTAATTGGTTAACATAATCTCGAAAGACGATGCGATTTGAATACTCATGGTAGACCTCCGAATGAACCCCTTGCAAGTTGCAGGGGGTTTTTTCGTATCTGATTAAATAAAATCAACCTACGATATTACCATCCGTTATCGAATGTATGTTCTTTTTAGCCCAAAAACTTCTCAATTTTTGCTAAAAAACAAGCCATCTGCTTAAGTTTTTGCTTAAGTGATGGCTTGTAATCCGCATGAATACTGCGTGTTAAGTGACTCCGACGGATATTGTCGTAAGTCTCACTCGGTCTATGATAGTCTATGAACGTCTAAAAATCAAGCACTTTTTTTGAAGCACCCCTATATAATAAGGAAGTGATTGCTTAACTTTTTGCTTAACCTGCTCTCTATTACCTACTAACTTTGTGTGATTATAATAGGTCAAGTTTGAGATTAAACAATAATCAACTCCTGCCCGCAATAGATTTTGTTCTTATCAGGGATACCATTTGCGTTAACCAACTGATCCACAGTTGTATTGTATCTCTTCGCAATGGATGAAAGTGTATCTCCCTTTGCCACTATGTAGGTCTTCTTTGCCTTCTTACGGGATGCCACTATTTCATTTACCCTGGCCTGAACTTCATTATAGGAATATCCGGCAGCGGTTAATTTCAATTTCCGCATTACTCCTGAACCCCATACTCCGGCAAGGACTTCATTAGCTAACTGATCTACCGACTTCTTATATTCTACGGGTTCTACGATTGCAACATCTTTAGGGATTGAACCATCATCCACCCAGGGGATATTGATTAAGTCTTGGTCTACTGTGGTTCCTGCGATCTTCGGACTTCTGACGTAGTTTGTTGAACCGCCATACTGCCATATCTCAACGAGTGCAATGGACTTTAACTTCGGGGGATTCTTACTGTACTTTGCTACCCAATGTGGATACATGATGAGCTGTGCATCATTAAATCTTGAATTGAACTGACTCTCTGACGTGTATATTCCACAAGCATATCCCGCGTTTATAAGGGTCTGACAGAAGGTTCTTATGATATCGGTAAGATGGGTATATCCCTGATTTAACATCTTTCCTTCTACGTCATAGTATACATGAACGATATCCTTGCCCTTTAGAAGTGATATAAAGTGATTCGCTTCGTTTTGTGCATCTTCGATTGAAAAAGCCCTTCCAAAGTAGTAAGCACCGATATACATTTTATCCTGCTTTGCCTGGATATAGAAGTCATCGAAACTTGCATCCTTGTAGTATCCGGCATCTGCACCACCCGCCTTGATAATGGTATAAGTAAATCCTTCTGCCTTTGCATTGTTCAGGTCAAAGCCCTTCTGCCATCTGGATATATCAATTCCCAAAGTCTGTGTAACGGGAGTGGGATTCTCTTCATAGTCTACCCACGGCAGTAAGCCATAGTCCGTCCATCTTGAATTACGGGGGCCACCCTTGTATAAAAACCTTGCACCGGATTCATCAACATAGGTGTACTGTACCTTGTGTTCCCATGCACCCGTACATTCTACTACATTGAAGACATAACCATCCTGAACAAAGTCACCGATATAAACTCCTGCGTGTGGTGAAGTAGACATATAAAGATATGTGCCAGGCTGTTTAAGAAGGGTGAAGTCTTTTGATCTGTTAGTACACTGCATCAAAAGGTGGTATCCGTCACAATCTCCGGTAGGGAAGTCTTTAGGGCTGACATAATATCCTTTAGTGTAATTGTCCGTCCATCCACCGAGAATAGCCTTAACAAGATTCCAACAATCAAAACTGAATTTTGTACCATCATAATAACCACAGTTATAAGGGAAGTGATTATTATAATAGTTGGGTACGTCATGGGCTAATCGTAACTTTGAAATAAATTCTGATAGCTTCATAGTGTCTCCTTTGGTTGACATAATCTGTTAGTTGTTGTACTATGTAACTCGGAAACACTCCACTCTTACATTTGTTTATCCTCGTCAGCAAAGGCCCTCGATAATCGGGGGCCTTTTGCGTTGTCATGCTTTCTTTAAAGTCCAAACTCCGTTCACAAGCACCGGAATTTTCTTCCATTGATCGTCTGTGCCTGCGTTCTGGTCGAAAGCGTACCAATACTGTAGCGCGGTTTCGTTGTTGTAAGCACCAGGGTCAAGATTCAGATAATCAATAATCTCCTGCTGTGTGATGTTGTTAAATCCAGTCTCACCCTTCGATTGTTGGTTTATATCATCAAAAAGGTTTGTAAACTGCTGTGGATTAAGAGTAGGAAGATACTGTGTAGCATGGTTATATTTGGTAATAAGTCCTTCACCATAATCGGTATTAGCAAAGGTCTGCATAGCATTTAACTGCGTTCTAACAGCGGTTGCCCCGCCTTCATTATAGGCATCCATTACAGTCTGGCGGTTCTTCTCACTGTTATCCATTCCATACTGATTAAGAACAGCAGCAGGGAACATATACTCCGCAAGACCATTGACACCACCATTGTCATACGCTTTCTTTGCACCCTGATAATCCTTTTCGAGTCCGGTCATTGAATTGAACTCAACCCCGTTGACAACCGAGTTAAGATCAAATCTCAAATCGGTCATGTTCTCATTAGACAACATTAAAAGCATATCTCGATATTCATTGTTCATGATATCGTCAAGGCCAGTATTTGTACGTCCTACAGCACCTTGATATTGGCTTGTTAATGCAGATAGATCACCACCATTAGCATTTAAGGTCTGGAGAACAGCGTTGCGGTTCTCTTCGTTATTAGTAATTCCCAAATTAGCTAAAGCGTTCTGTGCGGTGATAAAGTCAATGAGTCCTTCTGCCCCGCCTTCTGCATAAGCCTTATCTTCACTATCAAAATCTTTGTCCAGTCCGAGATATTTTGCTCTCTCAACTCTCTGAACAGCACCATAGATAGTATCTAAAGCGTTTACTTTCTGCTCATCCGTAAGTCCAGAATAGAAGTTACTCTGAATAAAGTCACTTGCTATCTGGTTCATAGCGGAATCTGCAATCTGTAAAAACTCTGTGTACTCTTCCGTGGTAGCTTGATGCCCGTCCACATTGAGATAATCCAAACCTATTTTGGGCTGATATGCTTTTGTATCTTTTGTTGCTTCATAAAGTCTGGTTGCTTCATCCCTAACGGGGTCTTCCAAAGCAGAAGGAACTGTAACCATAGCGGGGTTAACAAGATTATCAAACCACTTTTCAAGTCCGTTACGTCCTGCGTTCTGTTCCATAGGCTGTCCATTCAGACCTATACGAGGTTCGAGAAGTTGCTGACGCAAGAAAGGAATACCCGCAATAGCGTTGTTCATTACACTTTCTTTGCCGCCCATACCATAAGTATTTCTCTTATAGGGGTCTAATGCTGCTGCGGTCTGACGTACAAAGGAAGGAAGTATAGCACTTGAAGCGGTGTTTGCTATAGTTTCCGCTACGTTATCCACAAGTTTATTATCTGAACTGTAGTTAGCACTTCCGGTTAGTCGCTGTAAGCCTTGCAGTGCAGCCTGCTCGAACATACTCTGTGAACCCGCTTTAACACCATTTGCAATAGCATCTATTGTATCCTGGTCGGGTTTTCTATAGGCATCGTCAAAAGCTGATGCTGATGTAAATGCTGAACCAATTCCAGGTATCCAGTTGATAGACCACTGATTTCCAGTAAAGGGGCTAACAAGTGCATATTCCTGCATACCCGCATCTTTCTGTGCCTGCTTTTCTCTGGGATCATCTGAATATCCACCCGTAAGAAGTCCTGCATTCTTCAACATAAGGCCTACTATGAACATAAGTGTTCCAACAGCGTTTCTTGAAGTCTCACGGACAAATCTTCTTTGGTCAAAAGATTCAGAGTCAAAAGCACTTCTTCCTGATTCAAGGTTACTTCTGATTTCCTGAATTGTGGTAAGTGCGTTCTTTACAACGCCCAGAGGACTTAATTCAAGGTTTGACTTGACAACGTTCATAGGGGTACGGACAAAAGGCATTGATGCACCGGAAAGAATATCTACACCAACATATCCTTTGGACATTTTGGCAAGACCCTTCTTAACGTCCATAGCACCTTCTGCGAGTTGGGAATTATCCTGATATACCGCTTCAAGTCCTTGTGCGGTTGCAACTGTTTTAGCCCACGTTTCAAACTCTGTATCAGTTATATCTTCGGGAAGTTTGAGTTTTCCTTCTTCATGCAAGGTGTTTAATTCATATAAGGTTTGGTCATAAGCCCCCTGGTAGAAGGGGTTATCACCAAAAGCAAGTCCGAACTTAATACACTTGTCATAGAGTTTAAGAGCTTTGTTCTTAAAGGTAGTGCGGTTATTTTTGATGGTTTCTTTGAAGTTGTTTTCATCAACTCCCGCACGATTAGTTACGTTAGCATCTGCAAATACTTCTATCTCTTTTGCAAGGTCTTTGAGTTTTGCATCGGTATCAGGATCATAATTCGGATTCCAATAATCCCTTAAAGTCTGCTTTGCACCCTTTTTGAAACCTTTAGCATAGGTCTTTAATCCTTCTTTGGTAAGTCCGGTTGTGGTTCTTGTACCCGTATATCTTGCGATAAACTTATCAATGGGTTTTGAAATTGCCTTAACCAAAGTCTGGTCAAGTGCAGCTTTACCGATGTTACCACCAAAGTTTCTTGATATAAGGGTACGGAAAGATGCAAGAAGGTTATCCATCCAAAGGGATGTAAACTTCTGACGGAACTTAACGGGTATCTGCTCATTTACCATGTGTGCAAGTTCTATTTCAAGTCTTGCTTGTTTTGCGGCTGATACGTCTTGTCCATCATACTGATGAGCTTTCTTTAAGAACTCTGCCATAAACTCATCTGAAAGAAGTCTATCGGCTGCGGTCTGTGCTTCCTTCTTTAACCGGAGATCATTCTTGTCTTCGGTTACTGTCTCATTGATGAAAGCAATAGCCTGACCGAGTTTTCCTTCGGGAGTCATAGCTGACCACTTTTTAAAAGCTTCGATCATCTGACCACCTGCGGTAGCCTGACTTCTAATCTTCTTAAAAAGTTCAACTTCTCTGTTCCATGCTTCGGTGGGATCAACACCTGCTGCTTCGGCACTTCTTGCGCTCTCTGCGTTCCTCATGGCACAAAGCATTGCGGTATCAACATCTACAGCATCCCAATTATCATCTTTGAGAAGTCTGTCATACTCTCCGCTATAGCCATTTCTCTTAACATTCTCTTCTGCTTTGTTTAGAGTTGCTTCGTGTGTTACTCTTTCGGTCTTTCTAATATCTTCAGGAATAACACTCTTATACTCTTCTTCCGTCATTGTCTGACTACGGGGAAATGTATTAGTAGCAAAGTCAGAAGTCTTGTATATTCCGGTATGAATACCATTATCCTTTAAAGTGGGGATACTTTCTTCTTCATTTTCACCACTCAAAAATTGGATATCATAGCGAAGGAGTTTATCAATTTTCTCCACTTCCGGCATAATGACATTTTCTGCATCTTCCAACGTCTTGATATCAGCTATGTTTTCATCAAGTTCAGAGTCCTTTTCTGTCTGTAAAGGTGTGGTCTGCTGTTCGGACTCATTAGGAAAAACCGCATACTGATTTGTTCCCTGCTCTGCATAGCGAACGGCATCATAACCCAGTTTTCTTAACAGATTATAAAAACGTGTTCCGGTATCTCCGGTGTTTGTTGCACCACTATTTCTTAATAGCTGATAAGCATACATAGAGCCTTCATCTGCAGTATCAACGTTAGGGTTGAAATAATCTGTAGAAGGAAACGCTTTTTCAAATTCTGGGCCTAATTTAGTTCTTAAATAATCATATAAAGTGTCGGAATCTACCTTCTCGCCTAACTCCGTTATGTCAAAGACGTTTTGAGGGTTGATAGAGTATTGTTTTACTTCCCCTTCAACCGGAATGTCTTCTCTCCCCGTAAGGGTTCTATATGCTTCGGGGCCAACAAGATTATAATAATCAAGGTCTTGCTTTGCATAATCTCTCGCAACATCCTGACTTTCCGTGTAATAAGAAAGAGGTAATAGGTCGGGGGTGTTTTCTTTTAAATTAGAAATAAAATCCGAAACATTTTTCTCCCTTACAAGGTTAGACTCCAAAGGATTTGTACTTCTGTTGGAACCACGATAAACTTGTATTCCCTGGTTTTGAGAAGGCTGTGCGGTCTGATTACCTCTAACAGTATTTACAACATTCTGCCAAAGGTTATTGATCTGTCCTTGTGCTTCGGGGTTCTGTCTTCCGAGTGCAACAAGTTCATTCCTTAAATCGTTTGCTTCTTCAATTCCGAGAACGTTAGAATTATATCCATTAAGGAATGTATTTACCGCTGATTCTGCACGCTGAATAACAGAATTAAGTTCGGGTACATTCTGTGTAGGCTGTGCCACTTCGTTAGTAGGCTGTACTTCGGGGGTTACAGTAGGTATCTGTTCTTCGGTCTGAACGGGATTATTCTGCATTGCTTCCTGCAATGCTCTTAACTCTTCTGTTCTCTGATTCTGTATCTGCTGTTCCTGCTCAATAGAATTGATAGAAGGGATTGCCCTTGCTGTGGGTTCTTCCGTCTGTAAAGCATCTTCGGGTACATCATCAATAGCATTTACAGTAGGAATATTCTCTTCGGTCTGTGTACGGGGTTTTCCGGTAATAACATTATTACCACTAACAAGGTTTGCACCACCCTGCATAAGACCGCCCGTGATACCACCGAGCAATACATCAAGGCCGAGCTGTTTCTTGTAATTATCTTCAACTGCTTTCTGCGCTTCTTCGGGTGTATATCCGGCTTCAAGATACTGATTATATTCAGTACGCAAAGTAGACTTGTCATAATTTCCACCGAGTTTAGTGACAAGTTCATCAAAGAAGGTATCAACAATATCTTCTGCACCTTCCTGCACACCTTCGGAAAGCATTGATCCGGCAATGTGACCGCCATTTGCAAATCTTCCCATAGGTAGTCTTTCAGTAAGTGCGGTTGACACACCGGATAAAGCACCTTCCGCGAGTATCTGATTCGGAGTAAGGCCACGGGCATTAGCATCATTAGTTACGTCATTAGCCTTTTCAAGACCCATGATTCCTGATGATAAGTTCGGGTTTCCACCTGCTAATAACATAGCAAGTGCCATATCGCTTATAGAGTTAACTCCACCATAAGCAATTCTTCCGAGATCAGACTTAATACCTTCGTTTACCTGCTCTCTCATTTCAGCGGAAGGATTATAGGTCTGACTTAATGCTTTTCCGGTTGCATACTCTCCGAGATTCTGTAATACGCCTTCTGCACTCTCAATCGGTCTTGAAATTGTAGCCATTGCCGATCCTATTACGGGATGTGCGGAAGCGATATCTCTTGCACGTTTATTCTTCTTTGCTCTGTTCTGCTCATCATAAAGACTCTGTAAATCAGAACGGGTTACACCCTTGCCCTTCTGTTCTACAGTAGGCATACCATAAACACCATTACCCATACCCATAACAGTAGGCATGGTAAACACTTCGGGAGTTTCAGTATTTGCAATAGCTCTCTCTGTAGCCTGATTCTTTAACTCTCTATAGAGGTTTGCATTTTCCTGGACTTCATTGCCATAAGGCCCCCTTATTGTATCCATAAGATTTTTAAGGTTTAGCAATGTTTCGGGAGTAGTATTCTTAATGACATTCTGAATACCACCGCTGTTCTGTGCCTGCTCATATTGAGAAACAACGGCCTTTTCCAATGTAGGAATAGAAGCCGTTGGTACTGGATTGTTAGAAGCGTAGTTAGGAGTTAAGGCGGTATTTCTACCGCCTAACTCTGCATACGCCTGGGCTAACTGCTGTTTTTTGTTTGCTCTTGCGTTATTTAATTCTTCAAGAGCCTGACGTGATGGTCTGATTGCCATTGTTTATCCTTTCAGCGCAAGTTTTGCGAGGGTGTCATAAAGGTTGTTGTAAACATTTGCTCTCTGATTAGAATAGTTACTTGCTGCGTTTGCCTGGCTTTCGTACAGACTATTAGCAAGGTTCTGTGCTGCGCTCATTCTGTTATTCTCTGCATTAAGTACGCCAGAGTTGTACGCCTGCCTTGCGTTCGACATATTGTCGAGATAGCTCTGTAACAGTTCACGAAGGCTTGTCTGGGTGTTCTCTTCAATCTTGTTACGATTGCTTCTATAGTTATTCATAATAGAATTGAGAACACTTTCGGTTGCACCGCCAGAGAATCCGGAAGCACCGAGATAATCTTCGATATTCTTCTGATCCATCATCCTTGCAATGTATGCTTCCTGCATTGCTCTCTTTCGTGCATCTTCAAGTGACTGCTGTGAGTTAGCAAGTCTGCCGTTCAGAAGGTTCTCGGTATCAGCATAGTTAAGACCAAGTGCCTGAAGTGCAGCCAGGTAAGAGTCATTGAGCGAACCGAAGTTTGCGTTATACGCATTAAGAAGGTTCTGCATCAAGGTGTTATATCCATTGTCATACTCTGCAAGCTGCTGATTGATAAGGTCATAAAGGGAATTAAGGTCATATCCACCTAAACCATCTGCACCACCGGAACCGCCAGAACCACCAGAACCACCACTTCTTGAACCACCGCCAGATCCACCGCTTGAACCGCCTTCATAGTCACCCGTGCTAACATTGTTATTTACGTTAACATCGGGAATTGTGGGATTGGCTAACTGTGCATATCTTTCAGGATCAAGTATCTGCTGAAATACTGTGCCAGGTGTGGTACCGTTTCCTACTGTAAGGCCCGCATTATCGAGTGCGCTTGCTGCCGCACGGGAAAGTGCCTGATCTAATGCAGAAGGTTCTCTTCCACTTGATGCTTTAGGGATAACAGTAGAAGGATTAAGGATTGCATCAAATACTGAACCACCACCCACATTGGGTACTTCTTCATAAAGTCCGTTTTCTCCGAGAAGTGTATCTCTTGCAGAATCTTCAAGTGCAGTCTGAAGATTAGATCTTGAAGCATTGTTACGGATAACGTTTCTTGCCGCGTTATTGTTAGCAGCACCGGATACAAGATTGGAAGCATTAAGCCATCTCTCTGTACGCTGTGTGGGTGACTCGTTCGGAAGAACATCAAAGATATTGTTAAGTGAAGTAGGAGTCACATTCTGTCTGCTATTCGCTATAGTGTCATACAAGGTCTGTACGGCATTAGTAGGCACTGTTCCGGTTGTCTGTTCCATTGCACTCTTCGTAAGATCAAGTGGAGTCTGGCCCTGGGTATTTGAAACGGAAGGGGTACTTGAAACAGCAGGGGTACTTGAAGTAGAAGGGGCCGTGTAACTTGGAGTAGAAGGGGCAGTATAGGAAGAGGTTGAAGGTGCGGTGTAAGTCGGAGTGGGTGATACTATAGGGGTAGTCACCTTTGCCTGAACAGTAGTGGCAGGTTTTGACAAGCTCTGCTGTACGGAAGTGGGAACCTGGGCCTTTGCCGGAGTAGTGGTAGTAGTCTGCTTTGCCTTAACAGACTGCTGTACTGTCTTATTCGGCCGTGCCTTTGCCGGAGTAGTAGTTACGGCTGCAGGTCTACTATGCTGAACTGTAGTTGTGGTTCTCTTCTTATTCAATGCCATTTACTTTTCCCCCTTGTCATACTGTGCTTTTAAAACAACAACGATACCACCTAAAAGAGTATCAATAGCGGTAAGAGTTGCGGTAATGGGTTCTGCGTAAGGGATATCCCAGATACACAGAATGGATGCGATAAACGCGGAAACGGGTACAAACAATCTTGAAACCATTGATAGAACGTCATACACCTTGTTTGATATCATTGCTATCTCCTTTACTTATAAACTTCCCTTATTCTGATTAAGGCTTCTATAACTTCCTTTGTGTCTTTACGGATTAAGTCTTCAAACTCTTCGGAACGGAACTCATCTTTTACCGTGTACTGTCTTATCAGGCTTACGACTCTCTCTTGCTTTATCTCAACATAGGCAGGTGATTTATTTATGTGGTTAAAGGTTATCCAATTTACATATTCATCAAATACCTTTTCGATTATCAGCTTTCCTAAATATTCGTTGTAGTCTTCCGGTTTATTCATCTTTGCTTCAAGGCCGTTCAGATGAAGTGATACATAGTCAAGTTGCTGTCGGATTATGTTTCTCTCAACATCCCCCGTATTTATTGACATATTCGGGGTGGATATCCTTATTGCCCCTGACTTCACAAGAATGAATAGGATAACCGATACAAACGCCAGAAAAATTAAAACTACAAAGGCGTTCGGGCCGGTTAAGATTGTGCTGATTGTTTCCCACATAATAATTTCCTTTGCTTATATTTTGCTAAAGTGATTGTCCGTACTTTCGGTCACACATGATTTTTAGTGACATGAATAATCATTAAACATCTTCTCTGCCGTAGAACTGTACTTCTCCAAAAGCAATGGAATCAGCCGTTCCCTGAGTAGCGCAGTAGATTCTCCAATATCTATGTGCGCCCGATATATGAGTTGCCATAGCCGACCATGATACCGATTGCACCGCATTTACAGTGTCCCCATAAGAGTTCCACGTTGATTTGTCATCGGAATACTCAAGCAACATAGGAATCGTTCTTCCGCCGTAATGGGCGTAGGCATACCACTCAAAGCCAACTATTGTAACAGCTCTTCCAAAGTCGTAAGCGAACCAATGAGGATATGAGTTCTGCGCCCATCCACCATGACGTGACGTATTTCCGTCAAAGAAATAGTAAGGTTCAAACCACGATGCGGTTTGATCGACAAAACACTCACCACTCGGAGTAGTATTGCTTGTCATAACAGGAACTTTGACATTAAGCACTGACTCAAAGTACGTTGAATTACAGATCGCATTACACCATGTTGCATCTTTCAACAACTTATTAGCACAGTAGTTGTTAAGTCCGATGTAGGTCATGGCGGTGGAGTCGGCACAGAGGTTTTCGGAGTAGAATTGCAAAGTGTAAATCTGCCACCTATCGACACCGCCCCCTTTTTCCGTGGAAACCACTCTCGAATATAAATGCTTTTCGGGAGAGCTTACGGAAAACTCTGAAACCGCAGTCAATGAAATGCTTACGTTGCTTTCTTTGGTTGTCCAAGTTACGCCGTCATCCGATATTTCGTAATTTAGTTTAGTGACTCTGTTTGCGTTCTTAATTGAAACCTTGCCAACGGCACAAGGAGAAGTGAACTTATATCCAAGCCAATCGCCAACTGTTCCTTGCGTACTTGCCCAATCGGTAGAGTCGTTTCCGTCAAAGCCACGATAATTATAATTAGTTGAATATTCGCCACTTGAAAGGCACTCTCCACTCGGAGTTGTATTGCTCGTCATCGCAGGCACAAGACTAATACCCGCCCATGAAGTAGACCTAACCATGTAGTCAACTGCGTTATTCGATGAAATAAGTGCGGATAACGTAGTTGTATCAGCAAGGACTTCCGCAAGTGTTGTATAGGATTTATCCCATATATTCGCACAATGAAGCCATATCTGAATATCGTCAGTAGGCAACACTGTACTTCCGTCTGGAATTTGTACTCCGAATATCTTATACCAATTAAGCTGTATCATTATGCTTCCCTTATAAGTACGTTTAATGATGCTGTGGGTACTTCTTCACAATAAACAGTTACTTTGTTTGCACCGATCTCTACGGCATACAGTTTCTTGAAGTCGGTCAGGGTTCCCGTTAAATTCACGGGGTAGTCAGCGGTCATCCCTGCAGTAAAGTTTGTGAGTGCATTACCATCTTTATCAGTGGTAATTTCAAGAACCTGCATTGTCTTTAAATCTCCCCATATCGTTACTGTCTGTTCGGTATATCCGGCAGTGGGTAAAGTAATTGCATACTGATTCTTGAAATACAAAGCGTTATGGCCTTCAAGGGCTTCAGAGTTATCCACAGTTCCGTCATCGTCAGTATCATAGACAGCCTTTGTCATATCACCGCCACCCATAGCCACAACATAAGCGACTATTGCAGCCATAGTGGGAAGTTTAGTGGGATCGTTTGTTATTACATCCCCAACGGCATCTACCAAGGCATTGAACTTATCAATAGACAAGTTACCCAAAGAGTCAAACCTTGCCTGCATATCACCCGTAGAAAGTCCAGGGGTATCGGGTAAGCCCGTTACACCTTTGTTGGCTTTGTCTGCCGCTGTTACTTTGTAAGCATCCTGAAAGTCACCCATAGCTTCTCCTTACTGTTTGTAGTTACCCTTTTCAACGTATTCAATACCGATCTTGTCAAGGGCAAAGGGTTCATTTACGTTTATGTTCTCAAATCTGTATCTTGCTTTATCTACTTTCTTAACTCTTGTCTTTAACGCAACAACTCTGTTCGTGTTATCCGAACTGAATGAAAACTTTGAGAATATCAGTGAACTAAACGAAAGATAATTCGCTGTGGATGAGTCTGTGGTTAAGACAGTCCATAATCCACGTTTCATTACTGATATTCTTATTGATGTTGCGATTGCTTCTTGTAGTCTTACCGCCAGGTATCTGAAAGTCTTGTTCTTATAGAACAACTTTCCATCAAAGTCAGGGGTTTCCCATCTTGCTGTAATAACCGCGCCATCATCGTTATATGAGTTAACGTCATTTACCGCGGTATAGAACTTACATACTTTTCCAGTCTTGCTTCCGAACCACAAGGCCCCGTCAATTTCCCACATACAGTTTGCATCTACATTCGTTCTGTAATAGCCTACAAACTGTCTTGTTGCATAAGGGGCAGATTTATCCGTCTGTACCGCTTGTAGCCCGTCAAGGATATAAAGAACTCCATTCACGGACAATATGTAGAAGTCCTTATATACAAACGCATACGCATTTTCAAGGTTATTCTCCTCAAGGAGTTTTCCGTTCAAGTAGAATGATCTTAAATTCGTATACTCTCTTCCCGTGATATCCTGGGAAGTAATTGCATAGATTCCTAAACTTGTAAGGAATAAGGGTTCACCCGCAAGATACGCAAAGGCATCCTTACAAATAGCAGGCGCACCATGAAGCGTTGTCTGTGTTGCAAACGTTACTTCGTTGTTTAAAGTCGTAGAACCAACAAGTACAATGTTCTGCTCTACTTCTTGCTTGTCTTTGAATACCGCAAGGTATGAGCTTATAACTGTATATCCGACAATCGCACTCTTTGAAGTACCGATTATCTGATAATTTGTGTCGGGGAAATAAGTAGGATCATTAGTGGCACTGAACCACTGATAGTTGATGTATTCGTTATCGGGGTTTCCTGATACAAAGAGTCTGTTCAAGTCTCCACTTGCACCATAAAGAACTCCGATACCACATTTATTTATTCTGTCTGCATATCCACTTACAGTTTTATATGCAGTTATTTTTACGTTATCTTCTCCGGTTACATAGGACTCTCCAGGGGGTGAGTCAAAAGTCACCACTCCGGTTGTTCTGTTTACTGAAAATCCGCTTCCTTCTTCAAGGGTATTGAAGGTTCCGTCTGGCTGCATGACTTCCGCTTTACAAAGTGTATCGTCAAGGTCAGTTACGGACAGATGATATTCAGTAGTACCTACTGTTCCTAAAAACTGTTCGGTAAATCCAGGGGTTAACAGATTAAGGGGCTTATAGGTTGTACCACCGCCCGCAGGCGCACCACCGATTAAGGTTACGGGAATAGTTGCATTATTCTCCGCAGGGGCAACGTCAGTACCATCCCATATAAGAAGTTTCTTTCCGTCAAGGATACATACCTTGTCTTTGAACTGCCATGATCTTGAACGGCTGTCATTTGCACCTGAATACTTTTCAGTGTCATTACCCGCAAAGTCTGTCTCAATTATCTTTGTGCCAACGTGAATTAAACCACGCGACTTGCCATGCATGGTATGATATCCGTTGATTGCACCTTCATAAGTCGCTTTGGTCTGATAGCCCATTGACTTACGGACTTTGCCAGGCACTTCCCTTATCATGTTAAGAATGTTCGGGGATTTATCTATATCAACACTTGCAGGGTCATTAGTAAAATCAGCACCCTTGAAAGTGTCTATTGTAAGTGTGCTTCTTGAAGGTGAAGCAGGAACCTTAAACTGAACCGCCATTTATACCCACTCCGATTCAAACTTTTCTTTACCGGAATACTGTGATGTGTCAGTTAATGCTTCAAGGCCGACTTCAAACTGATTGCGAAGTGTTGTGGATATAGCCAGGTCATCATCCATATAAAGTGCTGCAGCCATGTAAAGGGGCAGAAGTACAGCAAGGTCAGGATCAATCGCAAGTACAGTTTCATCGGGTGTGTCAATGGTTATCTCTGTAGGATAAGCATGGTAGTAAATGGTATACATACCAGGCATATTCGCGGGAAGTACAAGTATATGGTCTGATTCTCTGTAGTAGTCTGTAGTGGATAAGTATTTAACTCTATCTCCACCCTCATAAGCTATTGCATTTTCACCCAGGTTATAGAAGTCAGATGCAAGTGCTTTAAGGTCATACTTAACGTACTGTCCGTATTCAGGCACTAATGCAACTCCGTCTACTTCGGGGAAGTAAGTATCATACAATGCGATATTCTTTACAGTAGCGGGATAGTTAGAAGTAAATGAGATAGTAACTTCTTCGTTAGAGTCATTATCAAAGTTAGCTCTGTACTCTGTGAACTTCCCGTAAGAGTCGATATCAAAGGTAGTAGTCAGATTCTCTCTTGATATCGTACAAGTGCCGATACCGGAATACTGAAAATAGTACGACTTAACCGCACCCGCCTTGAACGTAAACGATCTTCCGTCATTAAGTGCATTTGCGGTCTGTTCGGGGATGAAGTTTTTTGCAACCATGTGATTAAGACTAATAGGCTTTGTAATGAACTTACCTGCTGTGGCAAGTCTTACAAGGCCTTCATTTGCAGCATAGGGCATGCCTGCAAGATAGTCTTTTGTTGACTCATCGTTAACAATAGATGATCCGTCAGCGGCAAACATCTTCTGCAAGGTTGCTAATTTAATATCTCCCCATGTATAGCTCATGCTTTTCTTCTTCCTCTTCTGGGTTTAACTTCTTCCTGAACTTCGTTTACTTCTTCTCTGACTTCCCTTAAAAGCTTGTCTTCGGGTATCTCTTTAAGATCAGGGCAAAGTCTACATACCGGATAACCACCCCATCCCTTTTTTTCAAGGACTTCATAGACCTTCCCATCTATCATCATGTAGTCTTTCAACATAATCACTCCTATAATCTCCCCCTGGCTGTTACACCAGGGGGATAAACTATAATCAGGTCAAAGTGGTTCCGTATCTTGCACCACCCATAAGGATGTGCTGCCATGATGCAAAACCTGCGCTCATTCTTGCGTAGCCGTTCCAAATCATATCGTCAGTATCCTGGTCAACGTGTGCGGTTACATCGAGCTTAACTCTGTCATAGAACTTGTTTCCGATAAGCTCTTCGTTTGCTTCACTTGACATAAGGATATAAGGCTCATAGGTGGAAGGATCAGAAACGTGCCAACAAGGATCAACAATGAGCTTCCAGTTACCTTTCTCGATGTTCTTATCGTTGTAGTTGCTTCCTACTACCTGCTCGGAAACGATGATCTTCTTTACAAGGTCAATAAGTCTTCCGCAGTTAGCGGGAACGATAATGGTATCGAAGGTGTATCCCATGTAGTTACCACTGCCGTTACGGAAGTTAGCACCGATATTTGCAAGTCTTGAAAGCATTGAGCTGTCATTTCCGAAAGCGTTGGTAAATCTGTTGGACTGCTTATCAAGGGGATTAAGGATTCCAGGGTGATCCTTTGAGAAGATGCACTTACCATCAGCAGTAGCGGTGCTAAAGGTTACACCACTGATTGAGATGGAAGTTGACTCTGCAGCATCCTCTGCAGCAGCGGTAAGAAGGTCAGAAGCGAGCTGTGCGCGGGTTCTCTTATAAGACTTAACCATGTTAGCGGCCTTTGCCTGCATGAAGTCAATCTCGCCATCCTCGTTTGCTTCACGGGTGATTCTGAACTGCTTCTTGAAAGTGGTATGCTCAATGGTCTTGGTAGGGCCGGACTGGATATCATCTTTAGGTGCGGAAGCTCCGTCAGCGGTCATAGGTGCGAAGTCACCAAACTCGGTTACAGAACCGATCTTCTCTCCAAATCTCTTGGAAGTCTTGATGTTGAATACGTCCTGAACGTACTTATCCCAGGGAAGTTCCTTGTCATACACTTCGTTGATGTATGCTTCCATCATCTGTGCGTTCACATTCCAGGTATCGTCAATGAGTCCACCATTCTTGGAAACTATATTAGCTGCCATAATTTCTCTCCTTTAACTTTTGAAGGTTAGGGGCAACATTCACTTACTATGTTGTCCGTGTGTTAATTAGTTGTGCAGCGATCTATTGTAGATTTCCCTTAACTCTTTGTTTGACTTTTTAGGGAAAAATGCTTTCCACTGGTCGATAACATCTGCGGGGATATCTACCATGTTGTCCTCTGCGGGTGTACCCGTATCGGTTGCAACAAGATGCTGCTGTGACTTTGCGTTGTTAACTGCCTGCTGTTTGATTGCGTTTGTCTTTCTCTCGGAAAGCTTATCCGCATATACAAGTTTGTAGGCATCAACCAACGACAAGCGGTTTTCATTGATGTACTTTAAGACTTCGGGATATCTTTCGCTTGTCTCAATGTCTCTCTCTGACTTAACATCAGGGTCAAGTTTTGAGATTTCCTTTACCTGGGTATCCAGATAATTACGAACGTCCTTTAGTCTCTGTTCTTCAATGATTGCCTTTGCGGTCTTCATTGCCGGAGAATTTTCAACCGCTTTCTCTATCAGGTTCGGGTCAATTCCCTTATCTTCAAGAGTCTTCTTTGTCTGCATCTGCTCTTGTGCAACAATCGCTTCGTAGTAGTCCTGCGCACTTGTGATAGGCTTTCCGGTTATAGGATTGGTATAACCCTTAAACTTCTCCGCAAACTGCGCATCAATGGCCTTCTGTCTGCGTTCTGCACTTCTTCTTGCATCTGCATAAATCGCGTTCTTGTCAAGCTCCGGTTCCTCGGTTGCTTCGGGTTCTTCGGTTGTTACCTCTTCGCCTTCGGTAACTTCGGCATTGACTTCTCCTGTCTGCTCGGCGGGTTCAGACTCGTTTACGCCGATAATTTCTTCTTCCATATTCATCTCCTATTTTTACGCTTTTAGTGCGAATTTATATAAAACCCTTATGGGTCTTATTCAAATATTACGGGCTGTTCGTACTCTGCTTTTTCCACAACCTGATCTTTGTTTTCACAGTTGGGATTTACACAGATGAACTCCATAACGTTAAACAACTTCTGATCCCTGACTACATACTTTGAAGTCTTTACTCTCAAAAGGTTTTTACATTTGGGGCATAGGTGTTCCATTCTGTACTCCTTGTAACATCTGCATTATCTGTTGCTGTTGCATCTGCTGTTCCTGGGTTTTCCTGATTTCTTCCATCTTGTCAGCAAACATCTGTCTGATTTCGGAAGCATGAGGATAATCGTTCTTCTCCATGAAAGTCCAGTAGTTAAGCAATGTGTTGGGATCATCGAGTGGCCCGAAAGCACCCGTCTGTAATTTCAGGTCAATCTGTTGCCACATTGCTTCTCTGTTCATCATGATTGTTGATGTAGGGTCAACTTCAAAAATGAACTCGTCATTCCAGTAAAGGTTTCCACTCTCGTCCATCTTTAAGAACTCATAACGATTGAAGTGGGTGAACTCATACGTTCCATCCGGTCTTTTAGTGGATAACGCTACGGGCTGATCCGCATACGCTAACATGAACTTGAACATTACTTCATAAAGTCTGCAGTATGCTTCCTGCTTCATGATTCGCTTTGATTCCATACGGCCTGCTGCCTGATTGATGGAATACTGTTTTGCAGTACCGGAAACTGCGGAAGCATCGTACTTACCCTGGTAAGCATCGGTGATACCCAAAGTAGACCTTGCAGCTTCGTAGTTATCACTCATTGCGATTCTGTCATACGAAATATCCGCAACAAGGTTATGCACACCGATCATGGATACATCATTAGGGTTTTCTACTCTGACAATCTTTAACTCTTCGTCAGTAGTTTCAATTTTCTTATTCTGGGGAAGTGTAACGATGGAACCACCCTTCAAGATTTTCTCCTGCAGTTTGGAACCATACTTCTTAATTGCATCCTGCTGATCTTCAATTACTGCAGCATCGGATACACCTAAAAGACTTTTAGATTTAGAAACGTTACGTCTTAATACAAGGGGCATAACGTTAGGCTTATAGTAAGGTATCTGCGTATGCTTACGGGTGATTTCCATTTTAGGCTGTCCGAACTCGTCAACCATAGGAAGCCCGTCTTCTCCGACAACCGGAGTCTCTTCTTCTTCATACGCGGGGATAGTAAGTCTATTTCCATTCTTATCAAGGGAAAGACTTATGATATCTTCTTCTACTTCTTCGTACTCTTCAATGGAAGTTTCAAAAGACTTTGAACCACATTCGCACACGTCACCTTCTTTAACTCTTCCACACTTCTTACAGCGGGTAAGTCTGCGTGCCTGATAGTTCTCCATATCTTCAAGAATGGTATCACCGCACCATGTAAAGATACCGATTTCACCATTCTTATCACGATAATAAGTCTTTATAACAGTAACAAGCTCGTCATTGATCTCCTTGTTACCTTCTGCTTCCGTGTTCTTCTCGTCAGATACATCTACGTCATAATTACGTTTAACTGCATCTTTTGTCATGGTAATGAGTATGAACACATAATCGAGCTTATAAGGGTCAGTAACACCCGCCTGGGGAATTACTGTCTGTGGACTACGCTCATTTATTTCAAGGCCACCTATGGTACAATGTGAGCCTTTACGGGTATCCCATTCTGTGTGATACCAGTCACCACCCTGAACAGTAGTAACACGTTCAGACACGTCATTCATTTCCTTAAACCGGAGTAGACGTATCTCATTTAATAACATCTGTTCAATTATCTGTGCTTGTGCCTGGTCTTCCTCATGAATTGCCGTGACTTTAGGCATAGGGATTGAAGAGTCTACTTCTGTTTCAAGTAACTCATAGACGATATTTCTGACGTTCTCTGACTGCTTATTGGCGATTCCACCGCCCTTATTCTTTGATCTACGGGTGAAAGCATCACCATCATAAAGCATTTCCTGATTACGCATACGCTCTAACTGATCTGCATACGCATCCTTTGCTTTAGTGTATTTAGATTTCCACTCATCAAGTTTGTTCTGCTGCTTAATGGCTTCTTTCATCTTTTTGAACCACCTCATAATCTCGGTTCTCCGTAAATCTCAATCATCCGCTTCTTTGTGTCTTCGTCAGCGTTCAGATAATCTTCAATAAGGTCTTCTCTCCACTTCTTGCCCTTTGTCTTCGGTACTTCCGCTGCGGTAGTCCACCATACACAGAAATAACGTAAACTGTCGGGATCATGGGTCAAATCATGGGGCTTCTTTGCATATACGTTCGGCTGTTTATCATCCTTCTGGATTTTCTTCAAACAGTTGTATAAATTCGGTGCTTCGTCTTTTAGTAAGGTGAGTCTGCTCTTCTTACCTTCTCTTGGACGTAGCCACTCTTTCATTGCCGCGCATCCGGCAGGAAAGTCACGGCTTGTTTTTGTTAGATTAACCCCCGCTTCTCTCCACAACTCTGCCCTTGACTTACCATTTAACTGACTTCGGTTCCAAAGGTCAGGCGGTGCAAGAAATAACGTTACGGGTTCCGTACATAGGTCAGTTAAGACTTCGGCTGCTTGCCCTATCGTTAAATTCGGTGAGTCATATTCACGATAGACTTGTGCTTCCCCGTACTCGTTTATCCGTATCCAGTGTGCGGAGAACATATCTAATCCATAGTCAATCGCTACATAGTTCTTTGTGTGTCCGGATAAAGGTTCTGTCGTTATCGTATTGACTTCATTTACTTCGGGGAAAAACGATCCACCAGGGATTGTTAACGCTTCCTCGATTGTCGCGGGATACTCTTGGGTTATTAAGTCTCCCAACACTCGTTTTGTCTCTTCATACCACGCCGCATCTCTTGAAGGGTCTGCATACCAGGGAATGAAGATTTTATTAAACCCGTTATCGGGATCAGTAAACAAGTTCTCAAACAGCGTTCCACGCTTAATTGTGGAAATGAGTATTACTTTTCCACCATCAGGACTATTTATAGTAGGATATGCAGCAGTCCAGATTTCTTCTGCCCATTCCTGGAAAGCGTGTTCGTCAATGATAAGTAAGTCAGCGGTAAATGATCTTCCCGCATTGGGTGATGATGCAAAGGCTTTCATCGTTGACACGGGGTTATCTTTATACTTGACTACTAAATCAAGTGCGTTTGCTTTGAATGTAGGCCCCGTCCATCCGGCAGGCTTATTACGTTCGTCCTGAATTAAGGCGGGCATATTATTGAAAATAAATGCAACTCGTCTTATAAGCTCTTTTGCTTCTTCTTCCGAACGTGACATTGAGATTACAAGTCTTCCGGTTCTCGTTAACAGTAAATGTGCAGCGATATGAACCGCTAACCATGAAAATCCCAACTGTCGTGCTTTTAACGCGATATTAAGTCGATGATCTATAATCGAATGAAGTGCATCTCTTTGTGCATCCCACAGTTTGAACGGCTGTACTAATTCAACTCCGACTTTCTTGACTTCGATATGCCCGTACTTCTCGATAAAATACTCGATATGGTTCGCACAATACTCTATCTCTTGTCTTCGTAGCTTATCTATTTCCGTCATTGAGTCTGCTCATTAGATTATTCATTAACTCTCTGTCAGCATCCGTCATGATATCCATGTTGACTTGTTCAGTGGGTTTCTCTCCTGCGGTATCACGCAACGCTTCAAAAGCTCCCACACATCCGTCCATTGCTTTTGCAACTAACGCATCTACAACTTCTTCACGGATGGTCTTTCCGGTCTGGGGGTTCTTACTCTCCAGGGCAACCAATATCGCATCCCTGAAAGTCCTCTGCTCTTTTAGTTTGAGCTGTGATGCTTTGCCCCCTGCACTCTGAATTTCTGTAGCTTCGCCCTTCTTGAAAGGTATTAACCTATGACCACCACGGCTTTTCATGAATCCGTCTTCACTAAATGTTGCTACCGGAAGTAAGTCAAAGTATTCATTAAAGATTTCAGCAGAAACAACGGGCCTTCCTTTTTCATCCCGCTTACATTCCGCTAATATCTTGTCTACATTTGCTTGTCTTTCCGTCTCTGTCATATTATGTAAACCACCTTTCACACTAAATATAGTACACGGAACATACGTTTGCAATAGATAATGTGTAAAATTTTACCCATAGTTTATATACATTATGTAAACCATTAAATTGTCACGTTTTCAGACACAATTTAAAAATCAGTTTGTATCCGGCCTGTGGAGACACCCAAACCAAACGTGCATGGTTGAGCCAAAGTTAAATTGTCTATACAATTTTAAAGGGGTGAAATAAAAAGGAAATAAAGGTGAAGTAAAAGGGAAGTCAGGGGAATTTATTTAAAAATTTATTACTTCATCAGCTATATATAGGACAATCACTATACCTGATTATGGGGTTCCAGAAGAGTTATCCACCAAAAGGTTTTGAGAAAAAAATTTTCTATGGGACATATAGGAGGTAAACGATGCCCCTGGGTAGTCAAGGGTATAGGGGTACTCTCTATATAGATTGCTATAGGATAGAGCGATTATAAAGGGCTATAGATATATATAATATAGACCATTGGTATAGGTTAGCACTATGGCTTTACTTCTATGAATTAAGGTCTTTGTTCTTAAGTTCTTGCTTAACTATATCTGTAAGACCCTTGTAGAATCTATGAGTTTAATTCTCTACCGATACATTGAACAGAGTACAGACGTAGTATTCTAAACTATGTTTCCTTGTTTTCTGTACTCTTTGACGTGGATGCTTTTTCTGTAGTGACTTTTCTGTTGTCCACACTTGTCATTTTCCTTTGACTTTCCTTTTGCCTTTTCCTGATTTCTCTTTTCTCTTCTTTGAGATGGAAACCACCACACCGAAACAAGATATAATTTCATATATGGGATATAGGAATAGGGGAGAACAAAAGTTCTTTCACCTTGTTAAATTCTTAACAAAGTATGTGTAATATTTTGGACATGGTTTTCTGGTATTCTCTTTTTCGGTTTTGGCTTTTTCCCTTTGGAATTTTCTCAATAGTCCTTTTTCGTTTTCCCTTTTCTGTGGTTCGGATACTCTCCCATTATTCAGAAATATATTTCTCTTTTCTTTTCTCCCATCCGTGAAATATATGAAAAAAGCTTTTTGATCCATAGCCTGAAAGCCCTATTTTAAGCCGTTTCAAGCCATCCGGAAATTCTTTTCATATCGTTTTATATCATGTTTTCACGTTTTGCCGATTGTCTGTAATAGGCTTAAATCCTGGCTTTCAAGGTGGTTGTCATGTGCTAACTTGTTATACTTTTGCTGATGAATATATCAATTTTTCTATGTGTGTCAATCCTCTGTAAGTGGCTTGTATCAAGGGGTTCAGCCTATCCGGTTATTGTGGATCTATGTATTTTTACTATGTGCTGCTTGTCTTCTCTTTCAGTATTCAACGGCTTTCCGTGGGTTTTGAGTGTGATATTTTTCAATATATTTTTATGTGTCAATCACTTTTTGAAAAAATTTTTTTATCGTCTGAAATGCCGTATTTATGGGCTTTTCAAGGTGTCCGATGGATCAGATTTTCAACTTTTTAAAAATTTGTTGTTGACATGATATCATGATGATGGTATTATGACATCACAAGCAAGGAACACCACAACAAAATCAAGTAGGTTTTCGGAATGGTTGAAACAATCGGAACGGAAACGAACGGCAGAGAGTGGTGAACGAAAACCGAAAGGAGATGAACAACATGAGAGAAACAGCAAAAGCCATTATCGAATATGCCATCAGGAATTGGAAAGCCCCTTTTGATTATGAAGACGAAAAGGAAGAAGAAATAGAAAGGATAATGACCGACAGAGAACACCTTGAAACCTACATCAACTATCTTATAGAAGATACCGACAAGAACGATGAGTCAGCCGACATTTTGAACATGATTTTCTTATACATCTGAAAGGAGAAAAACAACATGAGAGACTACAGAACAGAAACCAAAGAGAACATCAGACAGTGGATGGAAGACAACAAGGACTATATCGACTACAACGACTTTGAAGACACCAACGACCTTGAACAGTATCTCAACGACAACCTTTGGACAGCCGATGACGTGACGGGCAATGCAAGTGGATCATATTATTGCAACTCTTACAAAGCAAAAGATATGGTTCTTGAAGATATGGACACAGTAAGAGAAGCACTTGAAGAGTTTGGTGTAGATGCTGCAACCATCGGGGAAAAGTTTCTTGATGAAGATTGGGAATGGTTAGACGTGACAGCAAGATGCTTTGTTTTAGGTGAGTGCATATCCGAATACATAGAAGACAACAGAGAGGAAATTGAAAAGGCAATAGAAGAAGCACACGAATTTAACAATTAAACACTTTCCGGCATCGGTTCAGCCGTAGCATCAAAGCAAATGCCGGATTTCCCTATAAACCAGGATTAAGAAAAGGAGAAAAAAAACAATGTTATACACCGAATTTTTAGAGGGTACGGGATGCCGTGACAATGACCACAACTACAAGATCTACAAACAACTTGAAATTATCTACATGAATGACGAAAGCACGACAAAGGCTGACATTTATGAATACGGCAAAAAGCTTGTAGACAACAGCAAACCACAAGAGATTATAGACCTTGAAAACCAAATTTTAGCCGATATCGAATCAGACAAAAAACAGATAAAGGAACTCACGGAAGATATCAGCCGAATCAAGGGATACATCGAAAACGAACCCGATCCCCTTTGGAAAAAATCCTGGAAAAACGATATCAAGTGGAGAAAACAAGACATAGCAAGGTTAAAAACACACATTAAACTTTCAAAACTCATTTTAGCATAAAGGAGATGAAACAATGATATACGATCTTTGCAGCACGGATGAAAAAGAGTTGAAACCATACAAAGGATATCAGATATCAAAAGTATGGGATACCTACAAGGGAAAAGCAATACCAAGAACAACAGTATATTGCATATATGACAGCGAAAATGATGCCGTTGGAGATTGCTGCAAAACCCTTAAAGATGCACACAAATACATTGACATGATGACAGAGTAAAGGAGAAAACCCGATGAAAGTTGAACTTGTAAACATGACAAATTATGCAAACATTTACGACATATATGACGAAACCGGAAAACGTATAGGAACTGTAGAAAAAAGACTTGCAGGCTGTGACGTTGGAACCTACGCATACAGTTTTTCAGGAAAATACACCAAAAGAGATATCAAGAGATTTTGGAGAGAAGCACGAAAGAACAAAACCACAGTTTATTAAAAGGAGATAAGAACATGACACTAATTCAGAATATAAACGTAGAATATGAAAAATACAGAAAAGGTCTTCTGACCTACGGGGAAATGTTAAACGGCATTATTACCCTGGTAGAGAACGAAAAGAGCTATCGCATTGAATACAAGGCAATTAAGGGAAAATGGAAGACCTTTTCTGATACAGAATACTTGCTGCCGGAAGCAAAAGAAGAGGTCGAAAGACTTAACGGAAACGAAATAGGTCTTAAATTCAGATATATAGCAATTTGAAAGGAGAACAAAACATGGCTAACTACGCATACTTTGTTATAAGTGAAAAGGATCAGAACAACAACTACTTTGCACACGCTGAAAAGATATGTAACAACGATAACCTTTTAAATTTTTTCCACCCTTGCCCGAATTGTGAACTCTTGCATATAAACGCTTGTGAAACACTTAAAAAGGCAAAAGAACTTGCCGAAAGTTGGAACACAGCATACAGAGCTAACGGAAGTTACGCATTTCAGAAATGAAAGGAGAAAACATGAACGAAGTCAGCCGAAATCAGTTTATCAACATCTTATTATCACATCACATCGAATTTTATATTACTAAATCCGAAAGAATTATAGCCCTGGATGGTTACGACCTGAACGGCAAAGAGTTTTTTGAAGATATAACAGACTACACATTCACAGAACTCAAAAATTGGCTTGGATATTAAAAAGGGCCATAGTCTCCGAAACTACAGCCCCAAAAAAGAGAATGATGGGCAATTAAGCCCACTACAGTATAACACAAAAGGAGAATGAAAACATGAACAGAGAACAGATGAAAGCACTTATTGTTGAACTTATAGCCCTTTGCCAGAGAAACGATCTTTTACCTACCGAAAGTGACGAACTTGCCGATGAACTGCAGGCACTTATATCAAACGAAGTCTATATTTCAAAGTGTGAACTTGATTATTTTGTAAGCTGAAAGGAGAACACGAGATGAGCATAGAAACCATCCAGGCAAAATTTATTAGAAAAGTACCTTATGCAATTATCAATAGAATTTATGTAAGCATGAACAAATACAATTTATGCTTTTCGGATGCTGTAAGGGAAGCATTTAGGAATTACCACAAGGCAGGCCCCTACACCGAAATCTATAACGCATGGTATTATGATGATTTTCGTGCTTTTTGCCCGTCTATGTATGATCTTAAATATCTGGATTTTGAAAAGTACCCCTTAAAATATTCTGTATATGAGGATGTAGTATGAAAGCAAAAGACCTTATAACCGGCGAACCCATTGACATAAACGTAAGGCCAAGTGCTGATCCCTATGAAATCAGGCAAGAAGTGATCCGTGTTAGTGCAATAGCCTGGAAGACAAGGACAAAAGGCAAACCGCCACTTGAAGAAGTCCGGATATTCGAAAAATACGCTTTAAGGTTCGGGATGCAAAAGGAGCTTAAAGAACTTGACATTTTATGACATTATACTATGATTATAATACAATGACAGAAAGGGGAAAACACCATGCCACGAAAAAAGCCACCCAGTTCTCACGTTAGAGCCGTAGCAAAGTACAACGAACAGAATATAAGACAATTTATATTAAAACTCAACGTAAAAACGGATGCTGATGTAATAGCCGTACTTGACAGCATAGACGGAAGCAAACAAGGTTTTATCAAACAACTTATAAGAGAATACATAGAGAAAAACCCCTGACATATTGCCAGGGGCTTTCTTTTTGATACACGGATAATCAAGCAATCCAACTGTATCACATATTTTCGATCTTTTCAATGACCGATTTTAAAGCATCCACGACCTCTGACCCTGACTTTTCATAGTCTACGGGATCATTCTTGCAATACTCTTCTATCTTCAAAACATTCTTTAAAGCGTGGGCGAGCTTGTCTATAACATCGAGTGAAGAGTGTGTAAGTTCGTTGTGGCCGTAGTCGATAAGTTCCGACATTAACTTTTCTTTTAATTCTTTCATGGGCTATTCCCCCTTTATGCGGTCTTGTTCGCCAGAATAAAGGCTTCGAGCTGATTAGTCTGTGCGGTCTGACTTGCGGAAAGGTTTGCCATGTTGAGCTGATTCTGCAGGGATACATTAGCAGCGCGAAGCTGTTCTATCTCCTGGGCGCAAAGTTTATCGAGAATTTCCTGGGTCTGGGTCTGAATTGCAAGTCTTGTTGCTGCGCCTTCTGCCTGAACGATGTTCTGGGTCTGAACTGTTGCTAAATTGTTATTGCAACAGCACTGGGCGAGCTGTGACCTGATATCGGTAAGGCCCTGGGTTATCGCGGTCTGTGATGCAAAAGTGTTCTGCATGGAAGTGATAGTGTTATTTCCGAGCTGTGCAGTAATTCCGTCAAGACCTGCATTGATTCCGGCATCCCTAAATGCTTCATTCGTGTTAGCATTGATTCCGTTCTGTCCGTTCATGATCCAGGGATTAAGGCCACCATTACCGCCAAAACCGCCCATTCCACCACCGAGCAGTAGAATAACAAGGATTATCCACATAAAGTCTCCACCCATACCGCCAGAAGGGGCTACGGGCATAATAGCATCTGTCATATCTTTTCTCCTTTTCTTAAATTATTTATTTATAAAGGCCTTTATTTACATGAAAATATTGTGATTTTTACATTGAAAATCGTTGAAAGCATAAAAATCAGGGCATTTTACTGATTTGAGTGTAAAATTCTTACATCATCCCTTTAAAATTATTCTTTATCGCATCAATTTGTGACTGCTGAACCTGACCGGATGATATCAGGTGATTTATTATTGCGTTGGGATCACTTAAATTTATGTTTTCAGGAATATTAAACTTTTGAGATAGTAAACCCATCGGATTCTGTTTGATCTGTGATAACATTGCAAAGGCTTGTAAAACGTTCATATTCGTATCTCCTTTGAGTTTATTTTAATAGGCTATACATTCTCCCACAATGTACTAAAAGATAAATTTAGGGGCATTTTAGGGGAACAGAAAAGGCAACTCATAAGAGCTGCCTAAACTTTTTGACTATATTCTTTATCTGTCGTTCTGATAGTTCGTATTTTTCACTTAATTCTACTACTTTGATTCCGTCTATCAGCCTATCCTTTAATATCTCTCTGTTACGCTTTGACGGAACGTATTCATCAATGTATGCTGATAGTTCGGAATTTGTCATTTATCTCCCCTTCCTTGCCATCAAATGTATATCAACTTGTGATAACTCTGTCTGTGGTTCATCCCTTAACTCAAAGAACGATATCTCCCTTCCCATGTAGGGTTCACATCCCCTCCAGTCACTACGGGTATAGCACAAGGGATCATTGTTTTCGTAGAAAGCTATTTTAAATACACCTTCTGACGAATTAAGAAAATCTGCTACTGTCACTTTTCTCTCCCTTCTAACCATTCATGGACTTTGATATCATCCCATAAGTCGTTCTGTCTTAAAAAGACAATGAAACTCTGAACACTATTCCTTGCAACCGGAACCTGCTTTACTCTCCACTCTTCAAAGGCAAGTTCAACCTTTGCACGATCTTCAAGAAAGTAAGTCTTTTTTTGGAAGTTTCTTATGTTTGCACCTATATCCATCAATTCCCCTTTCTGTGGTCTTCTCCGTCTTCTTCTCTCTGTGGATGCCAGGTATTTATATCCGTTATCCTGACAAGGACTTTGATACCACTCTTAAACTGCAATATCGGGTTATGTGACTCCGATAATCCTATGACTTTAGCGTTTAGTGATACATCATCACCGATTTTTAGTTTCAGTTCTTCCATTATTCTCCTTCCATACGGGTAGTTCCCATTCTTCCGGTATTGTGATACTTGGTTCATAGCAAAAAATACAACAGCCTATAAAATCAAAAGGGCATTTAATACAGTTTTCTCTTCCCTTGCAATATTCTTTAAGGGCCTTTGCATGATCTATAGCTTCTTTGTCTGTCATTCCTCTCCTTCCTTGCCTATGTTGTCAAGAATCTGCAATACATCAGCCTTAATCTCATAACCATGACGATAGCCAACATAAAGGTCTTGTATCTTTGCCTTTACATCATCAAGCGGTATTCCGTGATAAATTGCATCAATAATCTTGTCTCTATCTTCGTCATAAAGTCCTTTGCAACCATGACCATAATTACTCCGGATATGTGCGATGGTCTTTTCAGGAATATCAATAATCATTTTCATTCACTCACCGCCTTTCATCTTTGCCCCGCATCCGTGACAGAACTTATAACACTCGATATCGTTTGTCATAACATTCTGACCGCAACATGAACACTCATAGATTCCGGCAGGGCTAATGCGTTTCCACTCTCCCTTGTTCTCGGATAAAGCCTGGTTATATCCGCAGTCATAAGCACTCTGCAAGTCTGCTTTGTACTGTTCTGTATCAAAATTAGACTTATCAATCATTTGTGTCTTGTTCTCGGATAAAGCTGATACAGCCATATCAAAGGCTTCAATTTGCTGGTCGTTAAATAAAGGATTATATTTGAACCCGCCAAGAATTGCTATTGCCTCTAACTTTGTCATACACTCTCCTTTCTCACACGCATTTTGCATCCGCAGTCTGGACAGTATTGATATGCTTTCATGTTTATCATTGCTGTCTTTCTGTCTTTCTTTCGGCAGTTAGAACATACATAACCGCCAGGGTAAGGTATCCATTCTCCGTGAACGTTCTCTCTCACGTCAGCACTCGGTATCTTGTCAAAACTCTTTCTTAATTCCGGCAAGACAACAAACGCATGGGTAGATAAAAACTGCGATACATTATCTTTTGCTGCTTCTTTGCTTATATACTCACTCATACACTCTCCTTATCTATGTAGTAGGGATCACATAAAGCTACACTCCCATCATCAAACTTCACCCATACTCCGTCCTTACACTTCTCTGTAACAACTCCGGTCTTCTCGCTGTAACCATAAAGGATGGTATGCTTTGCCTTTACTCTGTCACCAGGATTAAGTGTTTTCTTTTTGTCTCTCAACTCTCTCTCATGCTTATTGTCAAGGTAAGTCATGTACTGCTCTTCTTCTCTTGTAAGTCCACACTCATTCATTGTCTTCTCCTTCCGTCATTCGGCTGCCGCAATTCGGACAGTAATTCCAGTATTCATCGGGTAAGTCATACTCTTTCTTGCACCTTGAACAGATGATTAAGTCTCTCTTAACGTGGGTTATCAGTTTCCATTCACCCTGATAATCCGGTCTGATTCCGTTTTCCATGATGGTTATTGCCATGTTAAGAGGTTCAAACACATCTCCTTCAAGAACATTCAGGTCTTTAAGTTTCACAGCAAGTTCAAGTTTGTGTAATGCTTGTGCTGATTCTTTAAGTGTCATCATGATTTCATCTCCTGAAAGCATATCTGCTGATCCATCATTCCCTTACACACCCATACCGATTGAAAGTTTGGACTATTTGTAAAGTTATTGTCGTTAAAGAAGTGCATACGGCCTTGTGGTACAAGAATTTCAAACTTGTTGTTTTTAAACAATTCCCATCTTGACTTTGCATCAAACAATCCGTTGAAGTTCATTATCAAGGCAAAAGGAACATCGGATTCAAACAGCTTTTCAAGTATCTTCTGTCGCTTACTAAAAGGGGGATTGCTAACTACCGCATCATAGTCTGTAAGATTATCAATCATGAAAAAATCTGTGCCAGTATCTATGTGGCTATAAGTTACGTCAAAGCCATTTTCAGTAAGCACCTTTACAAAATTGCTTTCCGGCTTATCAAAGGGACAAAGGATTTTCTTGTATCCCATTCTATGTAAGTGTGGAATAATCATTCTCACGGATTCTTCGGTGGTATACCATTCATCCGTGTTGCTGTGTTTAATTTGCTGACTATATTCCATCATCTTCATCTTCCTCTTCTTCTCCGTTGAATAACTTGTCAAACGATCCTTTAGGCTGTAAGCAACCCCCGTGATAGCCACTCCATACTTCAACACTAACTGTCTCTGATTCCTTTACCGCTTCAATACAATCTTTTATTGTTTCACACATGATCTGGTGAACGTTGTATTCGCTAAAGTCATTCGTCATGGATAATGTTTCATCCGGACTCACCTGAACCATAAAGTCTGACAAGTGACTTATTAGCTTATCTGCATCTATCAATCTCATATCTGATATCCTTTAATATCCTTTTAGCGTACTTCCTATCACACTCGTTGTAGTCCTCATTCGCAGCAAACATTTTCAATGCTTCACGGACGATTAGAAACTCTGCTACTGACATTGTGAAGTCGGCACTCTTAACATGATGATCTATTGTGTTTAAATTTACTCTCATGCGCCCTTCCTTTCTGTTATCCCTAATAACCAATCAGCGGAAGTGTGTGTCTCTGCACAAAACCTTGCAATGAAGTATGCACTCGGCATTAAGGTTGGGTAAAAACACTTTCTGCTTACTCCCATTCTTTTAGCAAGTTCGGACTTGTTTATATCCTGCTCATTACACACATCTTCTATCTTCTCCCAGAACCCATATACAAGATGTTGCATATCACTCCTTCCCATCGGTAACGATCACTTCATTCTCTGCCTTGCCCTGGCCTATTACTTTCAAGATGTTCATGCAGTCAAGGCAACAATAATAAGTGTCATTCTTTTGATGACGTTTAAATAACATTGCCTGACATTCAGGACATATAGGTACAGTTTGTAAAATGATCGTTACCATGTGTTTTATTCCTTGTGTTCTCGGATTATAAATCCCATATCGTCAACTTGTTCCATGTAGTCAGATATCGTTATCTGACCTTTTGTAGTGTGTTTGTACTCTTCCGTCCACCAATTAAAAACTTCTTCTCCGGTAGACCATTTGTTTCCGTACTTGTCTACGTTGTCTTTGCCGCTTTCTTTCCTTGCCTTAACCATTTCATCAAAGGCTTTTATGTATAACTCTTTGAAGTAAGGGAAGTCAGCAAACTCTTTCTTCTTCTGTCTCCATGTAGCCAGGGGGCAACCTACGCAACCGACTCTGTGATATCCCATATCGTACATAGGGTTATACGGGTAGTTCCCCCCCCTCAAATATTCCCATACATCATGGTCTGACCACTCATATATAGGATTAACAACTGTGTCCTGCTGATTTCTCATTACTTTTATCAGGGTGCAATCCCATACAGATCCGTTAGGTTCTTTTTCTTTTTCAAGAGCTTCACGATGCACCTCATCTGTATGTTCAAGCGAAAAAAATGTAGCTTCGCTGTATGACCCCCCCCTCACTCCGAAGACGTTACGGCCTTGACGTTTTGTGGATTCATCAGACCTCACACCTAATACTGCGATTCTGTTTGGGGTATATGTTTCTTTTAAAGTCTGGCAACAATACCGGACTAATCTTGTAGGGGGCATTTGTTTCTCAACTATCAACTTCCACATATTTGTAGGCTTACCATCTGCACCATGCGGAATTGACTTCTCTGCTTTTATTCCCTTGTCTTTTAACTCTGCAAAAATCTCATTCACATATTTGTTAGTGACTGGACTATCAACTGTGGTAATGGAATGTAAGACTTCAAACTGATCTGGTCTTAATGTTTCCATTGCAAGTCTTAAAATCACATCACTATCTTTACCACCTGAATAACAAATAACTATAGGCTTGTGGTAATAGTGTTCGCTCATTTCTGCAGCAAGGGATAATATCTCTTTTGATGTTTTAACTTTATCCATTCCCTATCCCTTTTAATTCGCCCATTAAGGGGCATTAAATAATTCGTTGATAAAATACTCATTCAGTTCTTAATAAGTGTCTTCTCAAGCTCTTCAAAGTCGATATCTCTTTTAGGACAACCGGAAGTAAATGCGTTTGGTTTGAAACCTATATTATTATTGTTATTGTTATAGTTATAATTATTATTACTTGTTGTTTTGCTTGTTTCGTCTGGTTGTTTTTGGTTGTTTTGCTTGTTTTGGGTGGTTGTTTTGCTTGTTTTTGAAGCGTTGTTATTTCCTTTAGGGGCACCACCTTTGGAACCTGCTACAACCTTTTCTACAACCTTTCCTTTATCCGCATTTACCCTATTACAAAGAGACATTGAATAAGCATTGACACACTTATTTGCAAGTAGTTCTACTTCTTCTCCCTTGAAAGTGCGGATCATATTCTGAATGATATTTCCAACATCTTCGGGGGGAAGGCTTAAAAGACTTTCATGTTCACTTTCGTAAACAATCACTCCGTAGGCCATTAGATATCTTCTCTCCTTTCGTACTTCTTACACTTCGGGGTAGTGCGGTACTTGTAATTAGTTCTTCTTGCCATGCAAATACCTGCACACTTGGAACCGGCATACCCCTTCTCACAAATTACAAAGTGCTTACATGAACCACACTTGTCTGTAAGGTCTGTGCGTGACATACGATCATGAAGGGAAATTACCTTGTGCCACTCTGCTTTCAGTTTTGCACCTTCAAGAGTCTGCCAGTCGGCATTATCAGGTACTTCAATCTCTGCTCTATACTTCATACTCCACTCCTTCTTGGCATAGGTTTCTCTGTCTCCGGCACAACTCCGTAATAGGCCCAACAAGCGATCTTGTCATAAGACAAATACTGTCCGTCATCAAGCAACCACTCTTCTGACTCCTTGCAATAATTAGCAAGGTGGACTTTCCCGTCATTAAGTGCCTTGACTAACACTTCATCAGACCAGTGCTGTGATGTTCCTTCCTGATCCCATGTATCGGGATAATCAATAAAGTGCCAGGCTAAAATACTCACTCTTCCACCTCTCTTTCCTCGATAACTTCTGCTTCAATATCTGAACAGTAGTCATACATATCTGTGAATTGATCTATTGCTTCTTCGTAAGTATCAGCTTCAATATCTTCTGATACCTTTGCGGTGACTCTGAAAATGTATTTCTTCATCTGTACTGTTCCTCGTCTAAATGAAAATCATCGGGGTAGTCACTGATATCTCTGTACTCCATGACGTTTCCAAAGGTTTCTTTGTCAAAGCCGTTGTGATTAGCTTCAATGCAGTTCCAAAATCCGGTAGTTGCATCGTACCACCCTATAAGGATCAGCCCGTTATCGGTGAAGATAATTTTTGGGGATGATATACCCTCAATATCCACCTTTGGTTTATCCTTTGCCTTGCGACACTCTCTTTCAGTTACCGCATAAGAGATAATCTCGTTGTTGTCCTGCATTGATCTGAAAAAATCTTCCAGGTATGATGCTGTATAATCCTCTGTGGTAATGACTTTAACTGTTACAATCTTCATCCTCTTCACTCCTTCACTTTCTCTGAACGTACTCAAAGCCTGCGTTCATAAACTGCTTTGCTGCCCTGATTGCTTCATCCTCGGTGTTAAACTTCCAGATGATGTTGTCCTTTGCTTCGACATAGCAGATAGGGCGTTCTTTTATGTTGACTAACTTCTCCGGTTCACGGCTTGTAATAACTGTTTTCCCTGGCATTTTGTTCACTCCTTTCCAATTTCACGAATTGTTATTTCTGCTTTCGGTTCTTCCGCATACCACTTGTTTAAAGTGATCTCTACTATCTGACTATCATCCGAGTAACAAACTCCGTTAAGTGCATCAGCTATGGTTTTAAGTAGGTTGTCGGCATCGGGCTTAACCACGGGTCTGACATAGCCTAACAGCATTTCATTTCTTAACTTCTTCGGTGTTGACTTCGGGATATCTCTATAGATGTTTACAACCATCTGTAAGGGTTCCTTGTTCTGCCAATGAAGTCCTAAAGGGTACTCTTCCAGGTATGCGGATTTAATTCTGTTCTCACAATCAATCGTTCTCTTCGGGGTATATGCTCTTGCAAAACCACCTCTTGTTGTTACACGGGGCCTGCCTTTACCAACAATCTCACCATCAACCCTGAAATAAATTTCATCCTTCATAGAATTTCTTAAACCTTTCATACCAAATTTCCCTTGCCACTTCTTCGGTAAACCCTTTCTTTCTCTGATTCTTGATAAAAGACTTCTGTGCATCTGCTTGTACTTCCTTGTACCCGATGTTCTTTTCGTGTAAGTCTCTGTGGCATTTAGGACACAACCATATCCAAAGGCCTAACTCTGTGCAGATAGCTCTGTTACCATTCCCAGAAATAGCGTGATGAAGTTCAAAAGGTGGGTTCTTCTTGTGGCATAGATAACATTCGGGTTCTCCGGTCTGCATAATGGACGGAATGTATTTATTCTTTCTTGGCATCTTTCCACCCCATTAGTTCTTCTCTTTCTTCCGGTGTACGTTCATTCCACGGCTTGATACCTTGAATGTTTAACTGCGAGAATATAGCTGTTAAGACCGCTACAACGATTGAATTACCTGCCTGCTTATAACATTGAGAATTAGAATTGACGGATAACATATTGTCGATATCTTCTTCTCTTACGTCCATGAGTCTTAAACACTCTCTCGGACTTAACTTAAAGATTCCATACTGTTCACCATCTTTAGCCGTGTAGAGATAATCTTCAACTGTCGGGCTATCATTCTCTTTGATAAGAGCCACGGCATTGTCTGATACAATCATTCCTTGATTCAATCTTTTTTCCTTTCTCCCGATATATAGGTTGTCTTTTTGTACTGTTGTTATCGTGTTACTCTTGCCATCGTGCCTGGGTTCAAGTCTTTGCTCTGTACCCCCCCTGATTTCTCTACCGCGTTGAGCTACGATGATTTTTGATTTCCTTTCCATCTTTTAACCACCATTGGCTTGTCAAATCGTATGTGTGCAGGTAAAGCAAAGATGATACCCCCCCACTAATCACACGATCTACACACCTATCTCTCCTGGGTGATACTCCTAAACCACCTAAAACTTTGATTTTCTTTTCCATCGTTTGATTACCTTTAGTGGGTCTTTGTATTCTGTAGCGGATACCGCACATGATTTACTCTTCGGGGAAAACACACGTCCTCTCCCCCCCCACTCCGAGATCACATAGGATCACAAGTTTTTCTTTTTCCACTTCTTAACAACCTTTTTGGGATCACCACCGATTTTTATTGCAGGGCAGCACCCCCCCGATAGACTCTGTTCTCACATTCATAGCCGGATGAATTTATTACTCCGACTTGTTTACACTTCTTTTCCATTTCTTTAGCACCAAAGGTTTATCAGTTTGGATGTGAGCTTTAAGGGCATACATCTTACCCCCCCATCCAAAACACGCATATTGTCACGATTCTGACGTGCCGTGTTTCCGATAGCACCTAATATGATTATTTCTTTTGCCATTTGATTACTTTGCATATCCCAGAAGTAGTTGTGATAGTGGGTGATACATTACCCCCCCTTGTACCCTGCCACGTCTTATCTTTGAAGTCGGGTAACTCAAATCACATACTCCAGGGATGTTTAACTCGATATAACCTTTGCTTGTAGCTTGTTTAACTGCGAACATTTCTTAACCACTAATATCGGGATACCGGAAGCGTTGATTGCGTATGAGCATAGTTTCTTATCAATTACTCTGTGCTGCTGATGAAACTGTTTGCCCCATTGACAACCTGATACCCCCCCGATTACCTTGATTTTTTCCATTTCTTAACCACTATGACCGGATATCTCCAATCCCTTGCAGTAAGTGTGGGTGTGATACCCCCCCATCTGCCACCTTGCCCCATTGATGATTACTTATCCATCCGACTACCTTGATCTTATTCAAGGGTTCCTTTTTCATCTAACTCTATGAGTAAGTCCTTTGCTTTATCGGATTTAACGATTAGCCTTAAAGCATCTTCGTCAGACAAGTCTTCAAAATAATCTTCCATGCAACGGGTAAGTTCTATGGGTACGGGGAATGTGTATGAGCTACTTCCTAAAATGGATAATGCAAAGGTTCTGTCTCTGTTCTGTGCGACTCCGTAATCACTTGCATTAAGGTCTTGTACGAATGTGGAATATCCCAGGTCTTCAAGGAAGTTCAGCCATTTAGCAAAGTGTTGCTGATTAGCTTTACTGTGTATTGCCGTGACGTTCTCCATTAGTAATATCTGCGGTAAAGAGTCACTTGTTTTCAGTTCGTTCAGGATTCTCTTTACTTCCCAAAGAAGTGATGATCTTGTGCCTGAACCTTCTTCAAATCCCGCTTGACGGCCCGCCACAGAAATATCGGTGCATGGGAATGAATAAACCAATATGTAGCAATACTTTTCTTTTTCGGTGATTCCTAAAGACTCTCCGGTTACTTCTCTTACATCCATCGTAGGGAACGCAGTATGATGAACTGCGTTATATGATGCAACCGCATACTTATCAAATTCCACAACTCTATGATGGGTAAACTCACAGCCTAAATTTCTTAATGCCATTGCCTGACTTCCGTATCCGGCAAACAGTTCAATAAGTCTGATAGGCTTATCCACCTTACAAGGCTGTGCAAGATAATCCATGAAGTTCATCTGTCCTAAACATTCATAATCTTCAGGGTACATGGTGTGTCCTTTCATATCGTTCAAGTGACTTCTGCAGCTCTTCATCAGTAGGCGGTACTAATCCCATCTGTCTCATTTCTTCCGCTGTGCCATCTATCAGCCTTGACATTTCACTAACAGTAAATTCGTGAGATGGTTTCAACAGTTTGTACCACCTTCGGCTACCCGTAGTCTTTACTGTCGGTTGGAAGTGGTTGTACTCATCTTCTTCTACGGCACGTTCGGTTTCGGGTGTATCAGGCAATGCTATCCACACTTCTTCTCCGTCAATAATTGCCATTGATCCGTACTTTCTTAAAAGCTGATTGTGGATTCTTGCATTTGAAATACACATTGCCTTTGCCATCTGTCCTGCCATCTTTCTGTAAAGACTATTCGCGGATAGACTTCTCTTCTCTTCGTAAGGTTCAACAGTGTAGGTTCCGTCTTTCTGTTGAGAAAGCCACGCTATACATTCGAGATTAGTTCCGTTCATGCTTCTCTCACCCTATAAACAGTTACTTTCTTTCCGGTGTACTCACAGATGGTCTTGCCAATAGGCTCAATCATTCCCTTTTCGCACAACTCTGTAAGTCTGGGCGCGGTGAAGTTTCTTTCCGATGTGGGGATATTTCCTTCATGGCACATGATTACTGCTATCTCTTTTGCAGTAAGGCCCTTTCTTCTTCTCTTCAAAATCTTCATGATCTGGCGGTATCTCTTCTGCTTATCCACAGTGTCATGTGATTCTCTTCTTGTTTCTGCCATAGGATTAGTGCCGTATCTTCTTTTCTCCATAGCTTTATCTCCTTATGAAAATGGAAGTTC